>Ga0114922_10001314_pt1 | contig 23730 bp, 16 predicted proteins | sample AartaG_FD_100975 | JGI IMG/M metagenome (GOLD analysis project Ga0114922, IMG submission 100975) | Deep subsurface microbial communities from Aarhus Bay to uncover new lineages of life (NeLLi) - Aarhus_00045 metaG | ecosystem: Environmental > Aquatic > Marine > Oceanic > Sediment | place... | reverse complement strand
GAGTCGGAGATTTATCCGAAGGTACTGCCTGATTTCTACATGGACAGCGAGATCTTAGTCTCCGGCAGGTACAGCGGGACGGACGTATTCTCGATGCGGCTCTCCGGCGCCGTTAACGGGCAGAAGAAGGAGCTTGTGTTCAGAAAGGAGTTTGCCGAGGCGGAGAAAGGCGGAAGCGAAATCGCCAGGAGATGGGCTTTCACCAAAATATACAAGCTCATAGCCGATATGTGCCAACGCGGCCCGGAACCTGAGTTGGTCGAACAGGTGCGCAGTTTGAGTGAGCAATACGGAATCGCCACAGCGTACAGCCCCACCGGAAAGTGATGATGGAGACCTCCTTGTAAGGCCGGATACCAGCTACGGATCATTCACCAAGCTGATACTTTCTCACGGCGCTGTTATGTTCGGCGAGAGTCTCAGAGAAGTGGTGACTACCGTTGTTCTTCGAGACGAAATACAGGTACTCGGTTTGCGTCGGGCGGAGTGCCGCCCGCAGCGATGCCCGTCCGGGATTGCAGATGGGTCCCGGCGGCAGGCCCCGGTGCACGTATGTGTTATAAGGGGAGTCCACCGCAAGGTCCGCGTACGTCAGCCTGCGTCCGTACTTATTCAGCGCATATTGAATCGTGACATCGCAATCGAGCCGCATCTTCTTGCGCAGCCGGTTGTATATCACGCCTGCAATGACAGGCTTTTCGCTGTCCAGGAACGCCTCCTTCTCGACCAGTGATGCTATCGTAACAACATCAAACGCGTCGTATTCGCCGCTGAGGTCCGACTCAGCGGACTCGTTCCTGTACACCTCCTCGAATCGGTTGACCATCATCCGGACGAGGTTGTCGGGAGTTTCCTCGCCGGTGACGTAGTAAGTGTCCGGAAAGAGAAACCCCTCCAGGGTATCATTTCGTACAGCCAACATTTCGCGCAGCTCTTGACTTCGAGCCCGCTCGAGAAAGTCATTCTTGCTGGTCAAACCGCTGCTCTCCAGCCGTTTGCCGATCTGCTCCATTGTCAGCCCTTCGGGGATAGTCAGACGTTGCGTCAGCGTGCGACCGGCGGTCAGTTTTCTGACCGCGGCAACCGGTGCCATTCCGGCGTTCAGCTCGTATTCACCGAACTTCAGCTCCTTCTCCGCGCGCATCATCCTGGCGGCGATGAGGAAGTGGAGACGGTTGCGCAGCACTCCGTGAACCACCAACTTGTCGGCAATATCTTCCGCGGAGGCCCCTCTCGGCACGTGTATGTACCTCGGGATACCTGACGGCTCGCTCGGCAGGAAGAACAGGCCGTAAAGCCGCAACAGGACATAAAGGATCACGAGTACGGCGAGCAGCCCTACGGCAAATATCCTGTCACCAGTCTTGCCCTTCTTCATTCAGCCCTTTCCTCACCGAGTTCACGGTGCGCGTCCATATAGCTTTGCAGGATGATCTGCGCCGCTATCTTGTCGATTACCTTACGGCGCTGCTTGCGTCTGACGTCGCTCCTTATGAGGTGACGTTCGGCCTGCTTGGTGGAGAGCCTTTCGTCGCTCATCTCCACCGGTATGTTGCTGCGCTGCGCCAGCTTGCGTGCGAACTCCGTGACACGTTGCGCTTGCTCGCCGTGAGAACCGTCCAACCTGATTGGCAGTCCGACAACGAAACCCCTAGCGTGCTTCTCGCGGGCTAGATCGCACAGGGCGCGCAAGTCATCTTCCAGGTTGCGTCGTTCTACCACACAGTGCGGCAAGGCGACCACGTTCATCTCGTCGCTTACGGCGACTCCAATACGCCGCTCGCCGATATCAAGCCCGATCAGCCTGCCCTCGGCTCTGCGAGAATCGTTTCGCTCCTTCATATGCCGTGCCCAGCGTGCCCTATCATCACGACGTAGGGGCGGTTCGCGTAACCGCCCCCTGTCGAATCGATCCGTCCCTGTGGCCTTTATTTGCCCGCCGTTATCATCTTCTCCACGATCTTCTCGACCTGGTCGAGCGCCTGGCTCAGTTCGCCAACGTTCTTGCCGCCGGCCTGCGCCATATCGGGCCTGCCGCCACCGCCGCCGTCAACCAGCTTCGCAACCTCCTGCACGAGGGCGTCCGCTCGTATCTTCTTAACCAGATCTTTTGTGACGGCCGCAATCAAGGCCACCTTGCCCTCGATGGCGGATCCCAGTACGACCACTCCGGAACCCATGCGCGCTTTGAACGAGTCAGCCATCGTGCGGAGCTGTTTCTGGTCCGACCCGTCGAACCTTGCTGCAAGCAAGTTAGCTCCGGCGACTTGCTTCACCTGTGACATAACGTCCACCGCTTGACCGGTCGCCAGCTTTTCCTTGAGCCGCTCGATCTCCTTGGCGAGCCGTTTGTTCTCTTCAAGTACTGCCTCGACGCGATCTGCCGACTCGTGGGGTGGTGCCGCGACAAGCCCCGATATTCTCGCGATCTCTCGGTCCTCCGCAGCAAGCCTATCGAGAGCCGCATGTCCGCAGACTGCCTCAATTCTACGCACTCCCGAGGCGACAGATCCTTCTGATATAATCTTGAAATAGCCGATATCGCCGGAACGTGCGACGTGGGTGCCGCCACACAGCTCCAGGCTGTGAGGACCGATGCCGACGGCCCGCACGGTGTCGCCGTATTTCTCCCCGAACAGCGCTATTGCGCCGTTTTCTTGCGCCTCTTTCATCGGGACGATTCGAGACTTCACCGGCACGTTCAGCCGGATAATCCCATTTACTTCGAACTCGATCTCGCGCAGTACTTCGGGGTCTATCGCCTCAAAATGCGTGAAATCAAACCGCAGCCTGTCCGGCGCGACGAGCGAACCGGATTGGTGTACGTGGTCGCCGAGTTTTTGCCTCAACGCGCTCTGGAGAATGTGGGTCGCGGTGTGGTGGCATTCGGTTTCGCGTCTACGTTGTTCGTCCACCCGTGCGGTGACCGACATATTTTCGGTCAACTCGCCCTTGTTAACCTTTATTCGGTGGACGAAAAGCCCTTCGACGGGCGTCTGGACGTCGAGCACGTCCGCCAGGATGCCTCGTGCGGTCAATGTTCCTCGGTCGGCAACCTGTCCGCCGCTCTCGGCATAGAAAGGCGTAGTGTCGAGCACAATCTCAGCCTCCTGGTCCTCGCCGACCCTGTCTTGATCCGCGACTATCGCCGCAACCGTCGCCTTCACCTTCGTTTTTTCGTAGCCCACGAAAGCCGTCGGACCCAGATCATCTTTGAGCTGCATGTACACGGGAACAAGGCTGTCATCGGTCGCCACAGTCCAGTGACTGCGCGCCCGCTCTCGCTGTTTCTCCATATGAGCCTCGAAACCGTTCAGGTCCAGCGTGTATCCCTTGTCGGCGGCGATGTCTCCGGCCAGTTCCACAGGAAACCCGAACGTATCGTAGAGCCGGAACAGCTCCGTTCCGGGAACCTCCTTGGCGTCGGACTTCTCCATCTCGCCGAATATCTCGTCGAGCACGGTCATTCCCTGGAGCAGCGTGTCGTGGAACCGCTCCTCCTCGCCGTGTATCAATTTTGAGATCTGCGCTCGTGCCTGTTCGAGCTGCGGGTAGGCTCCCTTCATCGTATCGACCACAGCTTCAGCAGTCTTGAAGAAGAACGGTTCCTCAATGCCGAGCTCACGACCGTATCTCGCGGCTCGACGCAGGATCCGTCTGGCCACGTACCCTCGGCCCTCGTTTGAGGGGAGCACGCCTTCCGAGATGAGAAACGCGAGCGCCCGCGCATGGTCCGACACGACGCGGTACGCCATGAGTCGTTCGTCAATAGGCACGCCCGCTATATCCTTGACGGCTTCCATAATCGGCATCAACAGGTCGGATTCAAATACGCTCGATTTGCCTTGAATGACCGCAGCCAACCTTTCGAGCCCCATTCCGGTATCTATACCGCGGTTCTTTAGAGGACGGTGGGTTCCGTCTTTATCCTGGTCGTACTGCGGAAACACGAGGTTCCACACCTCGACGAACCTGCCGCAATCGCATCCCGGCATGCAGTCGGCCTTACCGCACCCCTCGCCGGCGCCCATATCAAAATATATCTCCGAGCACGGGCCACATGCACCGGCCTCTCCCGCGGGTCCCCAGAAGTTATCCTTTTTCCCGAGCCGTACTATCTTGCCTTCCGATATCCCAATCTCCGTCTTCCACGTATCGTAGGCCTCGTCATCCTCCTCGTACACGGTTACCCAGAGAGGTTCTTCGGGCATGCCCAAGGCGTCCACGACGTATTCCCACGCCCATTTTACGGCGTCCTTCTTGAAGTAATCGCCGAACGAGAAGTTGCCGAGCATCTCGAAGAAGGTCATGTGGCGCTTGGTTTTGCCGACCTCTTCGAGGTCGTTGTGTTTGCCACCGGCGCGCAGGCAGGGTTGACATGTGGCGGCGCGCCTGTATGGAACCGGCACAAGACCGGTGTAGTACGGTTTGAATTGAACCATACCGGCACTTGTAAACAGCAATGTCGGGTCGTTGGCGGGCACGAGCGTATCGGGCTTCTCAATTACGTGCCCACGTTGCTCGAAAAAATCCAGGAATCCTTCTCTCAACTCCGCACTTGTCATATACTTCATAGCTCAAGGTACCGGTTTTCGGACAACTATCTTGCGAGCGTCGTTATTATCGCCTGACATATAGCCAAATTCAGACCTGAACGGTCTGAATTCGACGGCCGGCATATATGTGGTTTCCGTGGGATTATACCACAGATGAGCACGATATTCCAGGCTGGCGAGGGTCGCATATACGAAGGCGGGACCGGGAATCAACTATTGAGTGGCATGGTTCAGTTACAGGCGCCCGTCAGCTTCGCGTCGAGCGCGACAGTCGTCGGTCGCGGCTGGTCTCGCGAACTCATTCCTATGTGGAGCCCGCAAGCGCGCCGGAAGCCTGTTCCGCGTCTGGAAAGTCGGGATCGATCTCGAGCGCCTTCCTGAGAGTTGCGTACCCCTCGTCCTTCTTGCCTGCTTTCACCTGCGCCATGCCGAGGTGGAACTGAAGGGTGGCGTTATTCGGTACGGCGGCCACAGCTTTCTCAAGAAGTGGAAGCGCGAGATCGTACGACCCTCTCCTGTAGTATATCCAGCCAAGCGTGTCCGTCACAGAGTGGTCTTGCTGAGCCAGTGCGTAGGCCCTCTTAGCAACGCTCAACGCGTCGTCGAGGCGGCCTTTCTCCTCGGCGTACAGATAGGCGAGATTGTTCAGAGCGACCACTGAGTTAGGCGAGAGCACCACGGCTCGCTCATATTCAGCAATGGCCCCGTCCGTATCGCCCTTCAGCTGGTACAGCGTGGCCGTCTTGAGCCGGACTGTCGCGTTACGAGGGGCCATCCTGATTGCGTCCTCCATAATCGTGAGGGCACTGTCAAGATCGTTTTCAGACTCGTGAATTGAGGCGAGCATTGTATAAGCGCCAATGGTCTGGGGCTTCCTCTCTATGAGGCTTGCGCACTCCTGGATAGCCTCCTCCACGCGCTTCAGGCGGATCAGTACCCCTGCCAGAGCGGTTCGTGCCCCAATATTGTCCGGCTGCGTGTCGAGCAGCTCGCGACAGATCTTCTCGGCGGCCGCCGCATCCGAGCTTCCGAATATGGATACGGCCTGCTGCACTGCAGGTATGAAGCCCGGATTGATTTCCAATACTCTGCCACACTCTTGCAGAGCTGCCCGATATTGCCCTTGCTCGCCGTGAGCCGCGGCCAGGGCCGCATGAGCTCTTGGCGAGCCGGGATTCACCTGGGCCGCTGCCTCGAACTCCTTCTGCGCCTCATCAAACTTGCCCTGCTTCATATATGAGTCGCCGAGGATGAAATGTCCTATGAAGCTTGCCGGATCGTGCTCGAGGATGGATCTAGCCAGAGTCTCCGCCTCATCGACCTCTCCGAGCTTGCCGTAAAGCTGCCAGAGACCGAGCTGTACCGTCGAAAGATCCGGGTGTTCCGCAACAAGCTTTTCCATCTGTTCGACCGCTTCTTCCGTCTTGCCACTCGCCTCGTAGAGGACTGCGAGATCCATCCGCGTTTGTGGATGTTCAGGTACAATCTCGAGGAGCGCTTTGAACTGTTCTTCAGCTTCATCGAACTGCTTGCGTACCATGAAGAGCCTGCCGAGAGAGAAGCGTGCCTGGGCGTAGTCCGGATTCAGTTCGATAGCGCGCTTGTAGTCGGCTACGCCCTTATCGAGCTGCTTGGCTCCGACAAAGGCAGATCCCCGAACGTAGTAAGCCGCTGGATTCTGCGGCGCCATCTCGAGCACCTTGTCGGCAGCCGCGACAGCCTCTTCATATCTGCCGGCCTGCAGGTATGACGAGGCCAGCGTCAGCGCCGGGCCAAGATCGTCCGGTTTCAGTTCCATGGTTTTCTGCAGTTCTGCAGCGGCGGATTCGAAGTCCTTGTTGCCGAGGTGTGCCCGGGCGGCGATCTCGTGACCGCGTGGGTCGTCGGGAGCAAGTTGAATAACGCCCTGACACTGAACGAGCGCCCGGTCGAACGAGCTGGAGACGATGAGAGCCTCCGCCAACGCAAGGCGCGCGCCGACATGGTTCGGGTCCCGCTGTACCGCCTCTTCCAACTCGCGTATGGCCTGCTCAATCTGCCCCAGCTGGACAAGTGAGGCTCCCAGCAGAAAATGGCTCTGAGCGAGGCCCGGCGCCAGGTTGACCATCTGATGGAACGATTCGCTCGCTTTATCAACGTTGCCGTTATCGATATGGGCGAGGCCCATGAAGCGGTGTATCTGATACCTGTTCACGTCTGCGCCAAGCAGTCTCTGCCCGACAGCGAGAGCGTCGTCGGGCTTGCCCGCCAACCGATAGGTATTGCCGAGCGCGATCTGCGCCGGAACATGAGTTGAGTCTATCTCCAGCGCCTTCTTGAGTTCGACGATTGCCTGTTCCAGCTGGCCCTCAAACGCTAGAATTTCGCCAATGCCTGCTGTTGCCTGGACGTTTTCCGGATGTCCGTCCAGCACGAGCTGGTACTGCTGTTTCGCAGACTCAGGTTCTCCGCTCTCCAGGAAGAACCTGGCGTACGTGAATCGGACCTCTATATACTCGGGATCCGCTTCCAGGGCTTTGTCGATGGCCTTTTTGGCGTCATCCCACTGTTTCATATCGATGTAGATGAGGGCTGTGACGTTGTGTGCTTCCGAGGCCGAATGTGGGTCCTCCGTAATGCTCAGGAGCTTGTCACATGCGGCAATCGCCTCCTCATGACGTCCTGCGGTTCGGTAAAGAGGGGCCAGCTGGAGGTAAGCTTCGGGAAAGTTCGGGTCGATCTTCACTGCCCGCTCGAACTCATCGAGCGCTGCACCGTATTCCTCCTTTTTGAGATAACATAATCCGAGGTTGTAGCGGGCATGAGAATGTTCCGGGTCGATCTGTAGTACATTCTTGAACTCGATGACAGCCTCCTCGAACTTATCGTTGCGAAAATAGCCTATCCCCCTGTTCAGGTGTTTCTCTTTGCGCGCTTCGGGGTCGCGGGTGCATCCGCTAATGCTCATCAACAGACAACAACACACAAAGGCCCCGATCGATAAGGATGCCAACCCCGGCAGAAACTTGGCTCGCGTCAGATTCTGTTTCACGATAATCTCCCGTGGACTACACCGTAATACCCATAACAAGACATCAAAGAGCACTTTCAGCTTCTATTCTAAGCGAACGCACGCGCGAAGTCAAAGGTGGGACTAAAGCAGCGCATGCGCCATGAGCGCCCCGGGTGAAACCCGCCGGGGCAGTCTCCGGAGATATAGGGATTATTAGGGCGACGTCAGCAAGAGCGGGCACCTCGCGCCTCGAGCAGTCTCGAGGCCGCTTCGAGAACCTTCTCCGGAGTAACAAGCTTCATGCACCTGTGATCGGTGGGACACACTTTCTCGTGGCAGGGGCTGCAGTCAACGTCTTCTCGCATGACAACGCCTGTCTCGGTCCTGCCCGCGGAGTAGCGCGGGTCCGTAGGCCCCATAACGACCACGGTCGGCACGCCCAGCGCAACCGCAACGTGCCTTGCGCCGGAGTCCGTGCACAGCAGAAGGTCCAGCTGTGAAACGACGCCTTTCAAGAGTGCCAGCGGCAGCGGAATATCGCTAAGCGGCACCGGCCGCGCGCTCATACTCGATACTATCTGCTCATGGAGTTCGTGCTCGCTCGGCGCGGTGAGTATGGCTATGGACGCGCCGAACCTATCTGCAATTGCATCAGCCACGGCTGCCCATCTGTCCGGATACCACAACTTGGACGGCCCGAACGAGGCTCCGGGCGCTATTGCGACAAAAGGACGATTGCCCTCCTCCGCGGGCGGGGCCAACAGTTCCTTCGCGCTCGCCGCCGCCTCGGGATCAACCGCCAGCTTCACCGACCGATCGTTCACTTTGCATCCGAGTTGCCCGGCGATGTCGAGATACTCCTCGACCATGTGCCGTGGGCGTTTCCTTCGCCCTTCCCTGGGGAACTGCAGCCCGTCCGTGAGCAGGAGGGCGCGACATTGGCCGCGGTAACCGACCCTCCGCTTTATCCCTGCAAGACGCGCCAGAAGCGCCGACCTGAACGAGTGCGTAAGTATTAGACCGAGGTCAGATTCCGTTGTTCTGAGTGATCGGGCAAGCCTGACGAGACCGCGAAGGCTCTTCTCACCGCGCATCTCGATCACCTCGTCGAAGAAGGGCAAACCGTCGAGCAGTTCTGATATGCGCGGTTTCGACAGAAGTGCGATGTGGGCGTTGGGAAATCCTTCCCTGACAGCCTGCAACGCGGGAGTGGACATCACGGCGTCGCCGATCCAATTTGGACAGATTACGAGTATTCGGTCCGGCGCGTAGCTTGTCTTCATGGCGCTTTCACCGCCATAAACTCGTTATACTTAACCTCGTAGTGCGGGACGCCTGCCGCCGAAAGCACGCGCGATAAGGCCCCGTCAAAGCTGATTATCTGGTCCGCGACAAGCGCGAAGTCCTGCTCCGCAAGTTTATCGACAGCATCAACAAGGCTGCCGTATACGTGTCCGCAATCTCCCCCGAGCCGCGCGTTAACCTGCCAGGGAAAAGTCTTCTGAAGTTTCTTGATAAACAGGTTCTGTTCCGCGCCGAAATCGAGGCATGACTCGTACATAAAACTGCTGAGTTTGCGCATCTTGTCGAAGTCTATGAAGCCGCCATCTGCACTGATCTGGTATGCTTCCGTGTTCACGTAGGGGAAAAAGATAGCCCACCTCATTCGCGTCGGGGACACTGTCGCGAGCAGGTCGAGTGTCATGTTGATATCTTCGATAGTCTCGTGCGGGAACCCGAACATGACGAAAGCGGAGGTATCGAGCCCGCACCGATGCGCGGTCTCAAACGCGCGTGCTATGTCCTCGTTGCTCATATGCCTGCGCAGTATGTTGCGCCGAACGCTTTCGCTGCCGCTTTCGAGCCCAAACTTCAGTAAAGCGCAACCGGCGTCCTTGAGCGCCTGAGCCATTTCATCATCAAAAACTCTTGGGTGAGCGTTGCAGACGAATGGCACATCCATCTCATTGCGATATCGGCGGGCGAACTCCAGCAGGTAGGTACGGTCGTACGTGAAGAGATCGTCGTCGAAGATGAACATCTTGACTCGCGCGTACTTTCCCACCAGCATTTTCAGTTCGGCTATGACGTCCTCGACGGGATGGTGGCGAACATAGTTGAGCTTGCGCCCCTTCAACCCTGTGTCCCGCTGGTAAAGCTCCACTATCTTGTGATTGAAACAGTACGTGCACCGGAACGGGCAACCGCGGCTCGCCATCACACCGACCCAGCCATCCTTGGCGTCGGTCATATGCTGAAAGTCGAATACATCATAGTTTTTAGGTGGCAGCTCGGTGACGCTAACGAACGGTCTCACGGGATTCCTGACCAGTTCGCCGTTTTTCCTGGCCCATATATTGGGAATGTCGTCCGTGGGCTGGCCGTCTGCAATTCTCTCCACGAGCTCCGCCAGGGCGTGCTCCCCTTCGCCCACGCAGGCGTAGTCGAATGCCCCGTCCGACAGAACTTCTTCAGGAGCCATCGTCACGTGCACGCCGCCGGCTACCATGGGGACGTTGGTCCGCTCGCGCAGGGACCGGGCTATATCGGCGGCGTACTGATACTGGTTGGTCACGATGGAGAATCCGACAATATCAGGATCGAACTTACGGACATCCCGCCATATCCGTTCGAGGTCCAGCGGATAGCCCAGCTTGTCGTTCACGTTCAGCAGCGCCGTTTCGTGTCCCTGCTGCTTAAGGACAGCCGACAGGAAAGCCACCCCATAGTTGAAACCGATCTGCGCGTACAGATTGGGATAAATGAACAGAATTCTCATGAATGTCACCCGCACCACTGCCTTTGACTCAAGGATTATAGCAGAACCGTTGGGCGCCGTACAATCGCCGCCGCTGGTTCACGAGCCGCATCGCAAAGTCCGCATACGTGGAGGATCGGATGGTGGGTCTAGAGCTGTTTTTGCATCGAGTCGAGAAATTCCTTGTTGCTCTTAGTCTTGCCAAGCTTGCCCAGCAGCAGTTCCAAGGCTTCCACGGGGTTCATTGAGCCCATCACCTTCGCCAAGATCCAGATCCTGTTCTGCTCTTCTTTCTCCATGAGCAGCTCTTCCCGTCTGGTACGCGATTTCTGCACGTCTATTGCGGGGAATATGCGCTTCTCCATCAGTCGCCTGTCAAGATGCAGCTCCATGTTGCCGGTGCCCTTGAACTCCTCGAAGATCACGTCGTCCATGCGGCTACCGGTGTCTATGAGAGCCGTGGCGAGGATCGTCAGGCTTCCTCCCTCTTCAATGTTACGAGCAGCGCCGAAAAACCTCTTGGGGCGCTGGAGAGCGTTGGCGTCGATCCCGCCGGACAGCACTCTACCGCTCGCCGGCATCACGGCATTGTAACCACGCGCCAGACGCGTCATACTGTCCAGAAGTATGACCACGTCTTTCTGGTGCTCGACAAGCCGTTTCGCCTTTTCCAGGACCATTTCGGAGACCTGAATATGTCTTTCAGGCGGTTCGTCGAAGGTGGAGCTGACAACTTCGGCATTGACGGACCTCTGCATGTCGGTCACCTCTTCCGGGCGCTCGTCAATGAGCAGAACGATGAGGATTATCTCCGGGCAGTTGGTGGTTATGCTGTTGGCTATTTTCTGCAACAGCATGGTCTTTCCCGTATACGGAGCCGCTACGATGAGGCCCCTCTGACCCTTACCGATCGGGCTGACGATGTCCATTACGCGCATCGACAGCTCTTTCTTGGTGGTTTCGAGCTTGATCCGCTCGTCCGGGTGAAGCGGCGTGAGGTTATCGAACAGGATCTTCTCACGGGCCAGCTCAGGATCATCGAAGTTGATCGCCTCGACCTTTAACATGGCGAAATACCGTTCGCCGTTCTTCGGCGGGCGAATCTGTCCCGAAATGGTATCCCCGGTCCTCAGGCCGAACTTACGGATCTGTGACGGGGATATGTAGATGTCGTCAGGACCCGGCAGGTAGTTGTAGGTCGGCGACCTGAGAAAACCGAACCCGTCCGGCAGTATCTCCAGGATACCTTCTCCAAAGATCGAACCTTCCGATTCGATTTTGGCCTGCAGGATCCTGAAAATGAGCTCCTGTTTCTTGAGCCCGCTGTACCCGTTTAGCTGGAGCTCTTTGGCCTGTTTGTTCAGTTCCGATATCGTCTTTTTCTTCAGTTCACCTATATCCATACCTTCACCACTCCCCCTTTCTGTCAGTAACCTCTGTACCTGGCTTCTCTTTCATGTCTCTGACTCCCATGTATGATCCACGATACTACATCCATCTATGAATGGCTCTCGAGCCAGTTGCGACCTACTCCAATGTCAACCTTGAGAGGGACGTTGAGTGGGTACGCGCTCTCCATAATGCGCTTCGTATGTTCTTTGACAGTCTCGACCTCATCCGCCGGCGCTTCGAGAAGCAGCTCGTCATGCACCTGCAGAATCAGTCTCGTTCTCATATTGTTCTCGGTGATAAACCTGTCGAGACGGTTCATGGCGACCTTTGTCAAATCGGCCGCAGAGCCCTGTATCGGGGCGTTGAACGCCGCACGTTCCGCCCATTGTCTGTCCGCACCTTTCGCGTTCCGAAGTTCCGGCATGTATCGGCGTCTCTTCAGGATAGTCTCTACGTACCCTTTGTCCTGAGCCTCAGCGACGGTCGTATCGATGTATTCCCTGACGCCGGCGTATATGCCGAAATAGTCCTCTATGAACGCCTTGGCTTCGTCCATCGGGATACCGAATTCGCGCGCCAGTCGGAACGCGCCCATGCCGTAAATCACGCCGAAATTCACGACTTTCGCGCGCCTGCGCATTTCCGGCGTCACCTCGTCCGCAGACGAAACACCGAAGATCCTGGCCGCGGTCGCTCGGTGAATGTCCTCGCCCTTCTTGAACGCCTTTGTGAGATTTCTATCGCCGGACAGATGTGCCAGAACGCGGAGCTCTATCTGAGAGTAGTCCGCGGACACAAAGCTCATGTCGTCCGAGCAGGGTACGAAACCTCTGCGCAACTCTTTGCCGAGTTCCATCCTGATCGGTATGTTCTGTAGGTTCGGTTCGCTGCTGCTCAACCTACCGGTGGCGGTCACCGCCTGGTTAAATGACGTATGGATTCGGCCGGTGGTTGTGTTTATGAGCTTGGGCAGTGACTCGACATAGGTGCTTCGCAACTTCTCGAGCGTGCGATACTCAAGCAATTTGCCGGGCAGAGAGTGTTCGCTGGAGAGTTGTTCCAGCACCGCCACGTCGGTCGAATACCCGGTCTTGGTCTTGCGTACCTTAGTCAGGCCGAGCTTGTCGAACAGTATCCTCTGCAACTGTTTCGAAGAGTTGATATTGAACCTTTCGCCGGCCAGCTCGTACACCTCTTCAGCAACCCTCTCGATCTCACCGTTGAGTCTGTTGGACAGTCGGCCGAAAAGTGCCAGGTCGATCTTGACGCCGGCGATCTCCATCCGCGCCAGCACAGGTATGAGCGGCAGTTCAACCTCGGAAAACAGTCTTGTCAGGCCGCGCTCCTCCAACATCGGCTCGAACAGCTCTCTGAGACGCCAGGTCAAGTCGGCGTCCTCGCAGGAATACTGAGCCACTAGGTCAACCGGTACGCAGTCCATCGTTACAGCTTTTGACCCTTTTCCAATCAGGTCCGTTATCGGTATCATCTTGCGGTCGAGGTACCTCAGAGCCATGTCGCCCAGATTGTGTCTTCCGCCGGTAGGATCTATCAGGTAGGACGCGATCATCGTGTCGAAGTCAACGCCCTGCAGAGTCATACCGTGTCGCGCGAGCACAATCATGTCGTACTTGATATTCTGTCCTGTCTTCTTGACGGATGCGTCCTCCAGGAGCGGTTTTACTATTGAGATGAACTGCTCCGGCGGCACTTGGCCGTACTTCTTTCCGTCTTCGCCCAGCAACGCTTCCTCGCGATGTCCCACCGGCACGTAGAAGCCTGCACGCGCTCGAAACGAGACTGACATGCCGACGATATCCGCCTGCATCGGCGACTCGCTGGTGGTTTCGAGGTCGAGTGCGAAAGAGCCGGCGGAGACAAGCTCCTCCACGAGACGCGCCAGCGCCGCGGGATCCTGTACTACGCGGTAGTCGACTTCCTCTTGATCAGTCTCCACGAACTCCTTTAGCAACGATTGAAAGTTCAACCGCTTGAAGATGGGTATCATTTTCGCAGCATCAGGGTCGTCGAGTTTACAGTCTTCCGGATCGAGGCCGAGTGGAACGTTGGTATCTATGGATACCAGTTTTTTACTCAGAAACGCCATTTCCCGGTTTTCCCGAAGGTTCTGCCCCTTTTTCCCCTTGATCTCGTCTACCTTCTCGTACACTCCCGTCAAAGAACCGTATTGGGAGATGAGTTGCTTGGCATTCTTCTCTCCTATGCCGGGCACGCCCGGGACATTGTCGGACGAATCGCCCCACAGCGCCATCACGTCAACGATCTTGTCCGGACTCAGTCCGAACCGCTCGGGCACGTTCTCCACGGTAAAAGGGCCGTTCGTGCTCTGTGGGTCGTGCACGGTTATGTGTGGGGAGACCAGTTGAAGAAGGTCTTTATCCCCAGTCAGGATCACCACATCCATACCGGCACCCTCAGCGCGCCTGGCAAGCGTGCCGATAACATCGTCCGCTTCATACCCTTCCTTCTCGACGACGCGCGTCCCAAGAGCGTCTGCAACCTCAAGAATAATAGGCATTTGCACAATAAGCTCTTCGGGCGTCTTCTTGCGTGTCGCCTTGTACTCCTCGTACATCTCGTGTCTGAATGTCGGTGCATGAGTGTCGAAAGCTACTGCCATGTAGTCCGGCCGATTCTCCTCTAAGACTCTCAGCAGGGTCTTGGTGAACCCGAAAACGGCGTTGGTCGGCTTGCCTTCCCGGTCTGTCAGGTGTCTTATCGCGTGAAACGAGCGATGGGCGAATGCCGTACCGTCCATCAAGTATAGTATCGGTCTCTTAGCTTCTGACATGTTGCTCGGACTATCCCGCCGGCACCGCCCGACAGAGGTCGGCCTCCGGTCCGGCCGTCGGGCGTTCCAGAATGTCAACTACAGCACGGGCCGCACGCTCGGACGCGCCCGGCCTGCCCAGCCTCTCCTTAACTTCCCGAAGATCCCGCTCAATGTCCGCTCTGCGCTGATCGTTGCGCAGCAAGTCGAGCACCTCGGCGGCTATTCTCTCCGGGCGCGCACCAAATTGAATAAACTCAGGTACCACCCGTTTGCCCGCAAATATGTTCACCATGGCTATGTGCTCAACCTCGATGATTGACCTTGCAAGCAGCCAGGATCCGAATGACGTCATGTAAATCACAACCATAGGTTTGAGAAAGTACGCCGTCTCGAGCGTTGCCGTCCCGGAAGCAACCAGGCACGCAGAGCTCAGCTCTATTACCTCGTAAGTCTTGCCGCAGGCGATCTCCACGTGGGGGAGGCTCTGCTGTTTGCGCCGCGTTTGTCGGTCACGCCATTTGTCGAGGACCCGACGGGCCAAAAGGTCTATCTGCTCGTTCGGGCACGCGACCAGAAACCGCGATTCGGGAAGCTCTTGATGCAACAGCTCGACGCTCCGCAGCATGACGGGCAGATGCCGTCTTACCTCCTGGGGGCGACTGCCCGGCAGCAACCCGAGCACAACGCCTCCAGCCGTCTCGTGTTCAGCAGTGTAGTCCTGATCCAACGGTGTCCGCTGGATATGGTCAATCAATGGGTGTCCGACGAACTCGACGCTAAGTCCCACTCCCTCGTAAATGCTCTTCTCAAAATCCAGAATGACGATCACTTTTTCCACCAGCCGCGCGATGTGTCCGACGCGACGTTTGCCCCAAGCCCACACTTGCGGACATATGTAGTACACGGTTCTTATACCGAGTCTCTTCGCCTGCTCCGCCAACCGGAGGTTGAATCCCGGATAGTCAATCAATATGAGCAGATCGGGCCGATTTTCCTCCAGGAACTTCACCGTATCGCGGAATATGGCTCGGATCCGGCCAAATTTCTTCAGCACCTCCGTGAACCCCATGATCGCCTCTTTAGCGAGGTCGTGTCTCAGTTCTATGCCCGTGGCGGACATTTTCTCTCCGCCTACGCCCTGAATCACAACACCCGGCTGGATGCGGCGAATCTCGCGGGCCAAGTTGGCTCCATGGAGGTCTCCGGATGGTTCTCCTGCAACAATGAATATGGTGTGTTTCTTCATTCTTTCGGCAGTTGCTCTATTTGTTCAGTGAGAGCCGCAGCCAGCCTGAGGGCGTCGCGGCCGTCCTCACCAGACACGACCGGTCGTTCCCCGGTCTCGACACAGCGAACGAACGAGGCCAGCTCCGCCCGCAACGGCTCTTGCTTGTCGACGGGCATCACTTCAATATCTATGCAGCTCATCGGGTCCATGCCTTCCTCGATCAAGTCATCGCGCTTCCTGTAGAGTTTCACCTCCGGGTCATCGTAGCGCACGGAAATGTAGGCGTCGGACTCGAATATCCTGATCTTTCGCATCTTGTCGACGGATACCCTGCTTGCAGTCAGGTTGGCGACGCAGCCGTTCGCGAACCTAATCCTTGCGTTAGCTATGTCCTCGTGGGGCGAAAACACCGGCACCCCGACGGCATGAAACTCCTCGACCGAGGACCTGACCAGACTCAGGACTATGTCTATGTCGTGTATCATCAGGTCAAGGACCACGCCAACGTCGTCGCCGCGGCTCTGATATGGGCTCAGCCGATGACATTCGATAAACCTTGGTTTCTTAATCACTTCAGCAAGCTTCCGGACGGCTCCGTTGAACCGCTCGACGTGTCCGACCTGCAGCGTGAGTTGTTTCTCTTGCGCAAGCTCGACCAGCTCGTCGGCGTCCGCCAATTCCGCGCATATTGGCTTCTCTATCAGTACGCTGACACCCGCCTCAAGGCACCTCTTCCCGACGGCATAGTGTAAGCTGGTCGGCACTCCAACGCTGACCGCGTCTACGCGCTCGAGCAGCTCTTCATAGTCCAGAAGCCCCTCGGTCGCGAAATCGCCGGTCACCTTTTCCAACTGTTCTTCGTTGGTGTCACTGACTCCAACCAATTCGACTGCGGGCAGCTGCGAGTACACTCGTGCGTGATGGTACCCGAGATGCCCAACTCCTATCACCCCAACTCTTATCATTGGCATCGTCGCTCATCGAGTTTCATATAACAGGACCCCGCGTTGTCTCCAAGGGCCGCCAGCGAAACCCTCACTAGGCTTCACAGTATCAGAACCTGCTCTGATGCGGTTCAGGTCGGTGGCGTCTCCAGCTCAACGACTATCGCTGTTGGCAGCCGTGCTCGTGTCATTAACCGGACATCGACGATGAATGGTCACTTGCAGATGCCGCGTTTTGACCTGCGGACAAAATCGATCAGATGAGCAACTTCAGCGCAGTTCTCAACTTCCTGCTCGATTTCCGCCAGTGCCTGGCTGGTGTTGAGCGATGACCTGCACAATGTCCGATACGCTGTTTTCAATCCGCGCTTTGCCGTCTCGCTCGCACCGTTTCTCGACAATCCCACGGCATTGATTCCCCGACACCGAGCGGGGTTTCCATCAGCAATTGTGTACGGCAGCACATCCTTGACGACCTTTGCCAGTCCGGCAACCAGCGCCAACTTGCCCACCGTGACGAACTGGTGCACGGCCGACATTCCCCCGAGCACCGCCCCATCCTCAACGACCACATGGCCGCCGAGGCCCGACAGGTTGGCCATCACAACGCGATCACCTACCTGGCAGTCGTGGGCGACGTGCGTGAGGGCCATGAGCAAGTTGTTGTTACCTACGACGGTGGTTCTTCCGGTTTCCTCACTGAACCCGGTGTTCATGGTGACATACTCCCGAAACGTGTTACCGTCGCCTATACGCAAGAAGCTCCTGCCGCCGGGGTCGTTCAGCGCCTGGGAGCGGCCGCCGAGGACCGCGCCGGCGTATGCCTTGTTGTTCTTGCCTAGCTGGGTGTGTCCTTCGAGCACAACGTAGGGGCCGATAGTCGTTCCGTCGCCTATGGTCACATTAGGCCCTATTACTGCGTACGGCCCGACGACCGTGTCATTACCCAGCTCTGCTTTCGGGTCAACCACAGCAGTTTGATGTATCTGTGTGCCCACGATAACTCCTGTATTCGCAGGTGCTTACCGCCCTCCCGAGTCCGGCGCGTCTGGGTACCTTGTCCCTGAAGGGGGCTGCGCAACCACGCCGATCAACCGCGCTTTTCGTTGCAGCTGCGCCAACCTTATATAATCAAAGGGGAAAGGGATAACAGGAAATCCCTCTAAAACCCTGACTCACTACTGAGCAAGAAAGCTAGGTCCCGCTTTTTCGGTTCCCGCATGCGTCCTGCGTCCACCGCGTCACGCCTTCATAGCTGGCTAACCTGCTCTGAGCGCTTAGCAGGAGGCGACTATCATGGGCGATCCGGACTGTCCGGACCGTTCTGCGACGGTGTGAAAGCCGTGAAAAGTAGCTCCGCCTCAGCAGCTAATGCTCCATCAACGGTTACTCTACCTCTCATCTTGCTCGTCTTGGACTTGAGTTTAATAGCTTCCACCTCGACGAGTAGCTGGTCGCCGGGGCAAACAGGCCTTCTGAACTTGGCTTTGTCAATTCCAGTGAAATAAGCTAACTGTCCCCGTTCTGCTCTGCTGAGCACCAGCAGGCCGGCTACTTGAGCCATTACCTCTATCACCAGTACGCCGGGCATCACGGGATGATCCGGCCAGTGGCCGGCGAAGTAGGGCTCGTTTGCCGTAACGTTCTTCAGCCCGACGACTCGTTCACCGTCAACCAGTGACACGACCTTGTCCACCAGAAGGAACGGATACCGATGGGGCAATATCTTCTTTATCTCTTTAATGTCAAGGGAACGGCCCTTCTTAACCGCTCGAACGGTCTGCGACTCCGGCGCTGCGTAATAGCCGTTACCCATCGTCAGCCTGCGAATCTTCTGCGCGAGCCTGGCGTTTGGCGTATGCCCCGGCTTAATCGCTATGACGTGTCCCTTCAACGGTTTACCCAGGAGCGTAAGGTCGCCGAGAAGGTCGAGTATCAGGTGTCTTACGAACTCGTCAGCGAATCTCAAATCCTCGTTCAGAATGTTTTCTGTGCCGATGACCACAGCGTTCTCGAGGCTGCCGCCTCTGATGAGCCCTTGCGCTTTGAGGGCCTCGACCTCGTGCAGAAAGCAGAATGTGCGCGCCCCGGCTATCTCTTTTGCGAATTCGTTCTGAGACACGCTGATGGAGCGGTACTGCGTTCCTATTGCGCGGTGGTCATAGTCGGCGGTCACGCTCAATCTCAGTTCGTTCCACGGCAGTACGGTGATTATCCTGTCCTTATCTCTGAACGTGATTGCCTCGTCTATTTCGATGTACTCACGCGGGGCCTCCTGCTCAGTGACACCGGCCTCGAGCAGCGTCTCGACAAAATGTAGGCAACTGCCGTCGCCGACAGGCGGTTCGTTGGCATCCAGCTCCACAAATATGTTGTCGATCTGCAGCCCGGAAATTCCTGCAAGCACATGCTCTACGGTCAACACGCGGGCACCGTTGGCGCCGAGTGTGGTGCCGCGCCGCACGTCAACAACGTGGTCGATATCCGCCTTGATGGTCGGCTTGTTGGGCAGGTCCGTACGCGCAAAGACTATTCCCGTGCCCGGCGGCGCCGGTCTGAACACTACTGTTGTGAGATTCCCTGTATGAAGCCCGTGACCGGAAAAGGACACGGGCTTATTAATCGTCTTCTGTTTTTCCATTGAGACGAGCTTCCATTGAGGCCAGCCGTTTCTCCAATGCACGCAACCGCTTAAACAGATCCGGCAGCCTGCGAACGCTGGCTTTTACTTTCTGTTCCTTGTCGTGAGGGACGGCGGGCCAGCCGGACACGCGAGTGTTCGGCGGAACGCTTTTCGTGACTCCGGCTCTTGCGGCAACGACGCAATTGTCGCCTATTTTCAAATGACCGGCAACCCCTGCTTGACCGGCAATGGTAACGCCGTTGCCAACCTGGGCGCTCCCTGCGATGCCCACTAAGGAGACAATGATACAGTGTTCCCCGATGGTCACGTTGTGTCCTATTTGCACGAGGTTGTCTATTTTCGTCCCTCTTCCTATACGAGTCAGCCCGAAGGTTGCCCGGTCGATCGTGACGTTTGCGCCCACCTCCACGTCATCTTCTATTACTACGCTTCCCATCTGCAACTCCTTGTGATGGACGCCCTCGTGGGAGGTGAACCCGAACCCGTCACTCCCGATCCGCACTCCGCTATGTATGATAACGCGTTCGCCTATGGCGATTCTCTCTCGAATGGTCACATTGTGGTATATGAGCGTATCCTTGCCGATGCGGGAATCCCGCCCGATGTACGTATGGGGATATATGACTACGTTATCACCTATGACGGCTCCGTCCTCGATCACGACGTATGCATTGATCGCGACGTTTTTGCCGAGCTTGACGTTCTCGCCGATGACGGCCGTGGGATGAATTCCGGTCGGGTGAGGGATCTGGTCCGTCGCCCACATATTGACGAGGTTGATGAACGCGAGGCGGGGATTGGCGCACTTGAGCAACGTTTTCTCGCCGTTGCGGCTGACTTCGGAGGAGACTATGACGGCGCTGGCCTGGGTCTCGTCGAGCAGATCAGTGTACCTCGAGTCCGCAATGAACGTTATTTCGCCGGGTTTCGCCTCTCTTATACCGCTTACACCGGTAATAAGGACGTCGCTGTCGCCGACAACCTCTCCGCCGACAACCTCGGCAATCTCGTGCAGTGGTTTTTCCATGTCCAACCTTTCACCGAAGTGGAGCCCTTGACCTGCGGGCGTGCCAAACCGTCCTCAACCCTGCATCCAACGCCCCTGTGCCAAAGGAATCGTCGAGGCTAACCGGTTTTGGTGATCTATGTTCCAGTGTTGCCCCGATACTCCCACCTTCAGTTACTGTTGTCTATTGACAGTATCTATAATATCTTGAGTTAAATCGCAAGCCTGTGAACCATAAAGGATCATGCTCTTGTTTACAATAACAGAGTAACCTTCGCGGGTACCGTACTCCTGCACCGCTTGCTGCAGCTCTTTGTATAACTCCCTTTCCATTTCTTCCTGATCTCGCCGTAGCGCCCGGTTCCTTCGGTCCCGGTAGTCCAGCAGGACGCGCAGCTCCTCATTTTTCCTATCTGTGAGCTCCCTTAGTTCCTGTTCGGACAGCGTATCGGCTCCCTCCTTGAGCAGCTTATCGAGCTCCTCGGCGGGTTTTTTCTTAATCTCAATATCTTCTTGCTCTTTCTTGAGCTTGGCTTCGAACTCCCTCTGTTTGATCTGGGTTTGGTAATACTCGTTGAGCAATTTCGGCATGTCCACGAACCCTATGCTGACTACGGGTTCCTGGGTCTCTCTCCAGGGAGCTATCAGGAGCACGAGCGCGCAGACCACGCCCGCCAAAACCGCGAACTTTCCGCCCCTGATGCACCGGCTCCAGAATTGCCTATGACACATTACGGACATCCCTCAAACTGTTGTGATTCGGAACTTGAACTTGCTTTGTGGACGTCGATATTGAGTTGTTGCCTGGTTATTACCCCGAGTAGAAGTGCTGGTTACCAGTTATCGCCAGACCTTCTTGCACCAGCCAAGAAAAAACCCCTCGAGCTTTCGAAGGGACCGCTTTCACTCGCCAACTTCTCTATTCTGCTGTGTTACTTGTGATAGTATAGCAAAAAACAGGGGAATATGCAAGCACTTTTTTCCTGTTTTTTGCGGCACCGGACAGGCTCATGGTGGCCGGGGCCGTGCCCTTTGGAGCGTGCTCGCTAAGTATATGCCACTTCGTTGCTTACGAGATGCGTCAGGTTGCCAGAGTTGGCGTGTACAGCTTTACCGGACAGGCCTCGCGCGCGTTGCAGCGGGCGCAGTCTCGCGGATGCGTGGTACAACCTCCGGAAAGGGCGTAGGTGGCGGCCAGAGCGGCCTCGTCATCGCGATAGGCTTCACGAAGAGGTTCGGCCGCGTCTTCGGGGCGTCCCCACAAGCCGGCTCACCCCGCACCGGTACTCGCAGAGGTTGCACTCGCTGAGTTCGTCGAGGTAGCCTGGAATCTGGATTACCTCCACACCTCCCTCCTAGAACCGCTGTCAACGTAGGGGCGGGGCTTGCCCCGCCCTGAACTGGAGCACAGCAAGCCGTGCCCCTACAGATCGGAACCGGCTGTCACCGTAGGGCGGTTCGCGAACCGCCCCTACCATAGCTCTAGAAATAGCTGAGTTTCCAGACAATATCGTAGTCGCCCTTCCAACCGGTTACCTCCCGAGGTGTACCGCCGTCATCTTTCAGGTTGGGCCCAACACTGTAGATCAGGATATTCATGCCCCTGGGATTGTACGCAAAGTCCTCGCCGGTGTATGGGTCTTTGGGCAGTTCAGGCAGGATTTCCGGGACAAGTTGCGCAAGACTGGATGGATAGAACCTGTGTTTGACCTTGTATATCTTCACCGCAAGAGCCAGTTCCGCGGTGCCCAGTTGGGCGTCCAAGCGCGCCTCTGAATCAAAGAGTCTGAGCAAAGATTGCAGCATCAGCCGTGTCCAGAAACCCCTGCTTCCGGGCATGTTCTCAAGCTCATTGCGGAGTTGTTTCAGCTCTTCTGCGGTCTTCCAGTGAGGTTTCCCGGCGAGAGAGTACAGCTTGGACATGGTTTGGAAATGGATTAGCTCCTCTCTGTACCAGAACTGCTCCGGACCCTCCTTCCGAAGAGCGTTAAGAAGCTCGGTCAACTCTGCACTGTGAGGGAAATGCTCCTTGTCAAGCCCGAACATTTGCCTGACCCGGTCCTCCATCTCGAACCGTCCTCTGATATTCTCCTCGGACAATGTCTCCCCTGCCTGCCTGAGGTCGGAGAAGTAGGGCAAGAGAAGTGGAATCTCTCCTCCGAGACCGTGTTGCATCAGATTTCTCTTCCTTTCGTCTCGTATTGAGTCCATAAGGGACTGGTACAGTTCAGTGCTTCCTCGGCCTTGGTTCAAAACCTCCTCCAAGTTATCGGCAACTGTGCCCTCCACCGCAAGCCTGAGAACCTGCGGCAGGAGGAAAGGCTCGCTTGACAGGCGTTTTGATGTTCTGAAATTGACCAGGACGGTGGACAGTGCGCTGTCAATTTCGCCTTTCTCTGCCTCGAACTTAGCTTTCGTTGCCAAGATGCGCACACAACCTCTGGACTTGCCTAAGCGGCGGTACCACTCGGACTTCTCGCCCTCTAAGACAGCCTTATACTCCTCCCTTGTCAGGAAGCTGCACTGCATGCCGCATGCCTTTTCGAGAAGCTGATACAACCTGGCGAAATCAGGGTCGTGCAGGACGAGGTCTACAACTCTCTTCTTCTTGTCGACAGGCACCTCGTCCCACGCCACCGTTCCTTCGTGGGGCATGTACTGCCACTCGTCCTGGTATTTCTCGGCCAGTAAGTCTTTGAGCTCAAATGCTTTCCTGTAGAGAAAGGCACCGTTCTCTTCGTCCGGGATTTCCGGTATGTTCAACTCCTCAAAGGTTGTGGGAATGCCCGCCTGCCTCAACCTTTCCAGCTCTTGTTCCACGGTTGAGCCCGGTTCTGTTGCACCGGTGTCTTCACCCGGAGCTGCGGGGCAGGAACCGGCGGTCAGGATTGCAAGAACGATACCGATCAATACTCGCTTCATGGCAAGTGTCACTCCCCACATGAACAGGGGCGCTGACCAATCGTGTCCGAGCATCTCCGTCGTACGAGGTCGTGCTCCCCATTACGCCAGCGAACCCATCTTATTATACAACGGATCCCTGACAGTTATTCGATTATTCTCCGGTTGACTCCTGGGCGGGGTGGGTTGTATACTGGTGGGCAAAGCGGGGCGTTATCGGGTGTAAGACCGATTGAACCAGGAGGAGAACCGTCATGATAGAGGGCGTTAAGGTCAATAAGCTTAGAGTCATTCCGGATGAGCGCGGCCGGTTGATGGAGATACTGCGCAGCGATGACGATCTTTTCGAGAAGTTCGGCCAGGTGTACATGACGTCGGCGTATCCGGGTGTGGTCAAAGGATGGCACTATCACAAGGTGCAGGCGGACAATATGGCGGTCGTCAAGGGTATGATGAAGCTCGTGCTGTATGACGCGAGGGACGGGTCGCCGACCAAGGGCGAGGTTAACGAGTTC
>Ga0114922_10001313_pt1 | contig 23764 bp, 16 predicted proteins | sample AartaG_FD_100975 | JGI IMG/M metagenome (GOLD analysis project Ga0114922, IMG submission 100975) | Deep subsurface microbial communities from Aarhus Bay to uncover new lineages of life (NeLLi) - Aarhus_00045 metaG | ecosystem: Environmental > Aquatic > Marine > Oceanic > Sediment | place... | reverse complement strand
TGACGACAGCCTCACGTTCGGCGTGGAGCTCGGTGTCACCAAAGTTAATGGCAATACGATATTCCGCGCGCTCACCAGCGGGTTCGCCGCGGATGTCACGGCTTTGCCGGAAACCGCCCAGGGAATGTTTGCAGGAATCCTGACGGAGGATACGGAGACCTTCATAGAGGCGCTGGCCGAGGTCGGAAATGTGAAGACTCTTGCGAACCCGAAGATACTTGCCGTTGACAAACAAAAGGCCGAGATAATCATCGGTGACAAGCTGGGATATCGCATAACCACCACTACACAAACGAGCAGCCTCGAGAGCGTGGAGTTTCTCAATGTCGGCACGCAACTAACGCTTACTCCACGGATAAGCGCCGACGGAATCGTGATGCTTGAGATACATCCGGAGGTCAGCGACGGCAGCATCAGCTCGTTGGGTCTCCCGTCGGAATCCACGGCGGAGGCGACAACGTATATGCTCGTCAAAGACGGGCAGACTGTCGTGCTCGGCGGGCTGATACAGGAAAGAACGTCCGATCAGGTCGCGAAGGTGCCCCTGCTCGGAGACATACCGCTTCTGGGCCACCTTTTCAGAAGGACCACGAAGAGCAAGACCGTGAGCGAACTGGTGGTACTGATAACTCCGCACATTATAGGACCGCAACCGGACGAAGCAATGCGCGAAACCATCGACAATGTCGCGGAGATGTCCGGTGAGCGCGAAAGCCTGCTTTACGGGAAGCGCGAGAGACCGGTTGAAATGGTTCGAACGCCGCCGTTTCGTCCGAGCGGTTCGTTGGCACACGCCGAGGAGCCATCGGAGATGACGGCTGAACCGGCTGCGGCCTATCCCGCAGGAGCTGCCCCACCCCTGCCGGAGGCGACCGAGCACGATATTGTCGACGACTACTTCGGCGAACTGATTATGGGCGAAAACGTTTGGGCGCTCGATGAGGAACTCGTCAGTCAGGCATACGAACCGCCACCGACAGAGCTTGAGGAGGAGGCCGTCCCCCCCGACCGGCAGGACACTGCGCCATCGTCGGCTCAACCCTATATCGAGGAACTCCCGGAAGCGCCCGCTCAGCAGTACCGGGCGGAAACGTTGGATGAGTCTGATAGGGTCGAACATCCGGAAGCTTTCTCGTCAGTCATAGCGAGTGTCGCAAGGGATGTGGTTGAAGTAACGGTGCTAAGACCCGCTAACATAGCTCTGTTGATGGCAGCGGCCCCTGAGCCTGACCAACGTGGCTACTCCGTCCAGGTGTTTGCGGCACGCAACGAAAAGATCACCGGCGACTACGTTAGAAAACTCCGGCAGGATGGGCTGAACGCAGCATGGATCAGGCCGCCCGACGTAACCGCCGGCGACGAATGGTACCGTGCGATGATCGGCAGGTTCGACACGCGTGCCGAGGCGAAAGTCACCCTTAAGGACCTTCAACAGCGAAAGGAGTTTGCGGACGCGTTCATCAGAGACCAGCAGGAAGGTGGTGCTCGGAGGGGAGATGAGCTCGTGATGCACGCGCGGGCGAACTCGGAGCAAGGGCAGGAGGAAGTGCAATGGTGAGGTCCCGAAACATTGTCGTGGCCGCGATAGCAGCGGTTGTATTGTTCAACCTTGTCGCCCTGGTTGCCACCAATTCGTACGTTGCCAACCGGGCAAACGCGGCTGAGGAATTCACCCGGGACACGATCAAGAGTGTTCCCGAATCCTTCTTGAAGGGTGGCGACCGGACCCTGAGGTCCCTCACGGAAATCAACGGGACACTGCGTGAAAACGGACAGAAACTCGACAGGATCGCCGAGGAACTCGACAAGCTGAACGCGAATCTGACGAGTCTTCTGAAGGAGAAGTAGAATCGAACATTATTCGCCGAGGATTTTTGGGGAGAAGACGGGGCGTTTTTACGCCCACACAACGGAGGAGAATGGTAGGCTGCACCATCGGCTGCTCGGGAGGAGATAGCTCAAGTGATGAACGATGCAGACATCAAGAAGATTCTGGCTGAATCAGCGCATCTGCCCACCATGCCCACTGTGGCGGCAGAATTGTTGTCCATAACGGAGTGGGAGGACGTTGACTTCAACGAGGTTGCGACCCTCATCAGCAAGGACGTGTCGCTCACGGCAAAGGTCTTGCGCGTGGTCAACTCAGCCTTCTACGGGTTCCCGCGCGAGATAAGCACGATATCACAGGCGCTCGTCGTGCTCGGCGCTCGTGCGACGCGCTCGCTTACCCTCAGTTTCTCGATACTGAGCGCGGTCCCGAGAAAAAAGACGTCTCAGTTCGACTATCCCGCGTTCTGGACCCGGTCGCTCGACACGGCTATCGCGGCGCGGGAGTTCGCACTGATTGTGGGATTGCGGACCGAGGAGGAGGCCTTCCTTTCCGGTCTGCTACAGGATGTAGGCGTGATGGCGCTCGCGCACTGCGTCCCGCAGGTGTATGCGCGCGTCGTCGCCAAGGCCAAGGACAAACTTGCCCCCTCGCTTGAAGATGAGAGAGAACACCTTGGCATGGACCATCTTGAGGTCGCAAGACTGCTGTTCGACAAGTGGAACCTGCCGCCGTCTCTGAGCACGCCCGCGCTGTACCATCACGCACCGGACAAGGCGCAAAGCGCTGATGAACAGATGCTTCTCGCAATTCGCGTGCAGTACCTGGCCGCACGATTGGGAGAATGGTTATACGCTTACGAAGGCGACCATAAGTTGCTGAAGGAACTCAAGGAAATCGCATCGCGTTACTTCGATATCTCGCCCGAGGAGCTCGAGGCGCTGATGTGCCGGGTGGACAAGAAGGTCGAAGAGACGGCCGCGCTTTTCGAGATGACTGCTCCCCGACCCGGTACATACGAGGGCATTCTCCAAAAAGCGAACCTGGCGCTGGGCGACATCGCAATCGAACAAGAACAGCTTGTCAGACAGTTAAAGGCTGCCAGGGAGGAGACACACAAGCTTTCCGAACAGTTGCGTATCGCAAATAACAAGCTGCTCGACGAGGCGCGGAAAGACGAACTCACCGATCTGGCGAACCGGCGGTCGATTGAGGCTTTCCTCGAGCGGGAACTGGAACGGTGCGCACGGTACAGCCACCCGATTGCGATACTGTTCATCGACGTTGACAATTTCAAGGCCGTGAACGACCAGTTCGGACATTTGGAGGGAGATGCTGCGTTGAGGCACTTCGCGAACATCCTAAAACACGAAGTGCGCGGTGCCGACGTCGTGGCGCGCCACGGCGGAGAGGAGTTCGTAGCGGCACTCGTCGAGACCAAGGCTGAAGCTGCCATGCTGATTGCGGAGCGAATACGCCGGTCGGTCGAGGAAACGCCGATCCAGCTTGACCCCGGTCGTCCGCCGGCGAGCCTCACCGCCAGTGTGGGTGTCGCAGCGTGGGAGCCACCGGGAAAATCCATCACCGTCGACAGGCTCCTGGAGCGTGCGGACAAGGCAATGTACCAGTCGAAGTCTGCCGGCAAAAACTGCGTCTCACTGTGGCGGTCCGACAGAGAAAGCTAGCGGTAACGTGCCTCAGCGGCTGCGGAAGGGCGATTCATCAAACCCAACCTTCCAGGGAGCGGTAGAAGGCGCACTATGGCACGGTGCCGCCAAGTGATCGTGTCTGCGCCCGACCTACAGCAGCTTGGCGCGGAAAAGCCAGACCAGCTCGGTTCGTTGTTTCCCTGAAAAACTGAATCCGAACCTGCCGAACTCGACACGCAGGTCCGACAACAGCGGATACTCTTCCAACTCACTGTCAAGAAGAGCCAGCCTTGCCCTCTCTCCCGCCTGCTCAAGCTGTCCACGCATGGAACGCTCAGACGCGGCGTCCCGGAACATCACGTCTGCCACGACGACCTGTCCGCCGGGTCGCAGCACCCTTCTCATCTCGCTGACGCTGTCAACTCTGTCTTCCGGCGACAACTGATGCCAAGTGTATGCGGAAACGACTGCATCAACGGATGCTTTGCGAAGCGGCAACTCCCTGAGCCCGCTGCCGACAACGCTCAGACCCGGACACCTGCGTCGCGCTATTCTCGCCATCTCACCGGAAGGCTCCACGCCTACCACGTTTCGTTTCCCGAGGAGCAAGGCGGTGAGATTAGCTGTGCCGACGCCAAGCTGGATTATCAGCGAGTCGACATCCGTGCTTTCAAGCACGAGGCCGGCAAGCTCACGCAGTATGGCCGCGTAGTCCCTGTAAAACCAGTTGTCCCTCTGAACCACCAGGTCGTACTGTTCCGCCCAGAAACACCCATAGTCACGCATGCCTTGAATACGCCTCCAGCCGGTTCTCCGTTACTGAATCAACTATTCAGACGCTGTCCACCAGACTGTTCAGCACGGCAAGGTCAACCGGTCTCTCGTCGCTGAAATGGTCCAGGTCGGGCACAATAAGGTCCGCGCCCTGGAACTGCTCGCCAACGGTGTATTCGCTGGGAGTCACAACACACTTAAGACCGGCGGATTTCGCTGATTCCAGACCGTGCCGGGTATCCTCAATAGCAACTGTCCGCGCGACATCTGTGCCCAACTGCGCGGACACCATACAGTAAATGTCGGGGGCGGGCTTGTAACGCTCCACATCGCAACCCGTGTGGAATGAGGCGAACTCATCGAGAAGGGATTCCCCGAGTACATGCCGCAGCAGCTTGGTGGAGCTTTCGCGCGGGCTGACAGTCGCCAGGCCGAGCTTCGTTCCGCTCTGTACCGCTTCGCGAATCAACCTCACCACGCCGGGTCGCGGCGCGAGCCTCCCCTCGGCGGCCAGCCGGTCGAGCATTTCCTCGTAAATACCTCTCTTGACGCCGTGCAGCTGTTTCACGTACGCGGCCTTGTCCGGTACATCGATCTCCTCAACGACCGGCTGAAGCTTGGTTCTCCCCACCTGTACGAGACGCACCGCGTAGCCCGCAGGTGACCATTGGACGTCTATCCCTACCCTCTCGAACATCGCATTGTATGCTTTGCGATGAATGTTCTCCGTCTCTGCTATAACACCGTCAACGTCAAAGATGATTCCCTCAAGTTTCACTCGAATAAACCCTTCCTTGGGCTGGTCTTGCTCTTGCAGCGCAGCCTAATTCCTCAACCTATCCCGACAAGTATCTTCATTCTATCACCTCGGCCGTCGGGAGCACAACGACACAAAAAAACGAGCGGGAAAGCGACAGCGAACCCGTCCCTCTCCCGCTCCGAACGTTACCTTCTGTTCTGGCTCATAGTCACGCCATAAACAGTGAATTCAGCTTCATCGCCAGGCTCATGTCCCCCGCAATCTTCAGCTTGCCGGCCATGAATGCCATCTGACCATTAAGCTTCCCGTTCAGAATGTCGAGCCAATCGCCGGCTGATACCGTGACGGTACAGTCTGCGCTTTCGGCGTCTCCTTCGCCGGACGTCAGAACTCCGTTCTCAATCTTGGCGAACCACTTTCCGCCGCCCTCACCAGTTATGTCAAACTGGTACGTCGCGGTCATTCCTGCGGCGTTCGCGCTATTGAAGCTGTTGGCGATCTGGTCGAAGTACTCTTTTACCGTTTCTGCCAAAACTCTCATCCCCCTTTCTTTCCTGACCGCCACCGGGGGCGGTCCGCGCTCGCATCCTCTCACGAGCGCGCCAAACCGGCATCACTTGCCTTTAAACACATTTCTGCCAACGACAAGTCTCAATATCTCCGATGTTCCTTCGTAAATCTGGAGAAGCTTCGCATCGCGCATCAGTTTTTCCACCGGATACTCCTTCGAGTACCCGTATCCTCCGAACAACTGCACAGCGCTCGTCGTTATCTCCATGGCAGCGTCGGCTGCAAACGCTTTCGCAATAGCCGCCTCTTTGGATTGCTGCATTCCGTTGTCCATCATCCACGCCGCGTGCCATGCCAGCAGCCGTGCTGCAGCGATCTTTATAGCCATGTCAGCGACCTTGAACTGGATCGCCTGGTTCTTGGAAAGTGGGGCTCCAAACTGGACCCGCCCCTTCAGATACTCCACCGCGTACTCGTACGCGGCTCTGGCAACGCCCACAGAAACCGCCGCGACAACCGGACGCGTCGTGTCGAACGTCATCATAGCGATCTTGAACCCCTGACCCTCTCTACCGAGACGGTTCTCAACAGGCACGCGGGCATCCTCAAAAACGACCTCCGTAGTGTTGGACGCGGACTGCCCCATCTTGTCCAGCTCCTTTCCGGTCGAAACGCCCGGCGTCTCGTCTTTCTTGACCACGATGGCGCTGAGCCCTCTGGCGCCCCTGCTCCTGTCGGTGGACGCGAACACAGTGTACAAGCCGGCTACGCCCCCGTTGGTTATGAAATGTTTCGTGCCGTTTATCACATAGTGGTCGCCGTCGCGCACTGCCGTGGTAGAAATGGCGCCCACGTCTGAACCGGCGCCGGGTTCCGTGAGACAGAAAGCCGCAAACTCAAGCTTCTCGCACATCGGCGGGAGGAAACGCTTCTTCTGCTCGTCGGAACCTGCGAGCGCTAGCGGAGTCAAGGCGAGCGAGTTCGCCATGACGGTCGTGGCCACAGCAGCGCAGCCTGCAGCCAACTCCTCGGAAATAATGCAACTGTCCACGTATGAGGTTCCAGGTCCACCGTATTCCTCAGGAACCACATCGTTCATAAGGCCCATGTCGAAAGCTTTCTGAACGATATCGCGCGGGAACTCGCCGCTCCTGTCGTGCTGCGCCGCGACAGGCACGATCTCCCTCTGGGCAAACTTGCGCGCCTCCTGCCTTAACATCTCCTGTTCTTCGGTAAGTGAGAAACTGATCATTGTAGCGGTTTTCCCTCTCGTTGGTTAGATGGCGTTTATTTTGGCCCCGGTGTCGAATGCTAAACTGAACAATTGTAACTACCTAATAACGTACCATAACGTGCCATGCATGTCAACAAGGAACCGACTAGCCGCGCTTCATCGCCACCTTGTTTTCTCCCCTACCCGACCGCTGCCCTTGTGCCGTCCGGTCAGCGCTCCTCTTTCCCGCGCCAGACGATGTCGCCACCCATGAAATCGTGTTTGCCGCCATCGTCGCGAAGGTTGCGGCCGACGCTGTACAGAAGAAACGTATCCGCAGAAGGCCGGTAATGGTACCGGCCGCCGGTGTACGGATCGACCGGCAAGGAACCGCCAAGTTCGGAGGCAATATCGTCAAGTGCTCCTGGAAAAAGGTCGTTACGCGCCTTGTACTGCTCAATCAATAGACCAAGCTGGGCCAGGTCGAGCATAACTTCGTGACGCGCTTGTGCCTCGCACGCCCGAGCCAAAGCAGGGGCAAGTACCTTCGTCAGGACCCGGGCACGCGGTAAGAGCTGTATCTCTTTATCTGCCGAGGCAAGCTCCTGCGCAGCACGGTAGTATACAAGCTCGGCAGCGGAGGCAAACCGGCTCATAATATCCGCGTACGAGGCTTCGTCCAGATTCATCAGCGGGCGTCCCAGCGGACTTCCATACAACAATAAGAAGGCCCGCTCGCCTATAACCTGGCCGGTGCTGGTTCCACCTGCAGATACCATTTGAACAGTACTCACTATGCCGGCTCGCATATCCGAGAAGGCGTCGAGCCCCATATATGCCTCGCCCGCCAGTGCGTCCGCGAACGCCTGTCGGTTGTCACTTTGAGCCATGCGGTCCAGGAGTTCCCGAATGAGTTCCGGCGAAAGGTCGCCGCCGTTAAGACAGTCCTGCACCGCCTGATACATGATTCTGTAGATTGCTATTCGGACCAGTTGCGAGATGAGGATAGGTTCCGGTTTTAAGGCATCCCCAAGCTTCATTCCGGCAATTATATCCTCAACGGCCTCAGCCTTGTTGCCCTGCATCGCCTTGACGATGGCGTCTTGACGCAGCAGCCTCGCGCATGACCGCAACCGCGCAAGGTGCGGGAGCTCGACCTCGAAACCTTTCCTGAGATCGAGCGGATGGACCGGCGCACCACGCGCCGCCATGGACCGGATCTCGCGCACGATGTCCTGATTTGCCAGTATGAAATCCGCGACCTTCGACTTCTCTTCTTCAGTCCACTCCTCGGGCTCCTTTTCATACAGTATCTCCGACAACTCCTGGCTGATGGAAGCTGAAACCGCCTGCTCGTTGGCTAACAGGCGGTCATATCTTGCAACAGTCTCCGCCCAATCCTCCGGCGTACCCTGAAACAGGCGGCTGAATTCCAAATCCCGGCTCACGGTCTCCGGCGATTCATCAGGCGGCGAGAGTCCCGCGAAAACCAAGGAATGTAGTTCCCGAAATGCGTCTATCGCCGGGGGCTGCCGGACCTGTGCCACGCTTGCGGTACGGTGCTGCTCCGTCGCGAACCACACCCCGGCGAAGATCATCACCAACGCCAGCGCCACAATACCCAGCACGATTGCCACGTTACTCTTACGTTTCTGCATGCTTGTGCATCCTCCCCTGGGACTCCGCGCGAAGCCATCTCGAGCCGGCCGCGCTGAGTCTATATCATGTCATCTCCAATAACGTGTCGACAGCCCGCCCCTTATGCCAGGCCGGCTTCGCCGTCCAGTTACATCTTCCTCCTTTCCCCGCCAGACGATGTCGCCGTCCCCAAGATCATGTCTGCCACCGTCGTCGCGAAGGTTGCGGCCAACACTATACAGAAGAAACGTGTCCGCAGAAGGCCGGTAATGGTACCGGCCGCCGGTATACGGATCAACCGGCAACGAACCGCCAAGTTCGGGGCCAATGTCGTCAAGCGTCCCGGGGAACAACCCGTTCTTAGCCTTGTACTGCTCAATCAGCAGACCGAGCTGGGCCAGGTCGAGCATAGTTTCGTGACGCGCTTGTGCCTCACACGCCCGAGCCAAAGCGGGCACAAGTACTTTCGAAAGGAGCCGTGCACGTGGCAACAGCTCCACATCGTTCTCTATCGCCTTGACCAGGGGTTCTGCCTCGTGGTATGGCAGCTCGGCAGCAGAGGCACACCGGCTCATAATATCGGCGTACGACGCCTCGTCCATATTCATCAGTGGACCTCTATACAGCAACAATGCGACCCGCTCACCAACAACCTGTCCCGTACTGGTTCCCTGTCCGTAGAACATATCGAGAATCCCTACCTTACCGGATCTGATGTCCGAGAAGGCGTCGAGCCCCATATACGCCTCGCCGGCCATCGCATCGGCGAACGCCTGGTGGTTGTCAGCTTGAGCCATGTGGTCCAGGAGTTCCCGAATGAGTTCCGGGGAGAGGTCGCCGCCGTCAAAGCAGTCCTGCACCGCCTGATACATGATGTTGTAGATCCCTCTCCGCACGAGTTGCGAGCGAAGGATGGGTTCGGGCGCCAACGCGTCTCCGAGTTTCATCCCGGCGATGATGTCTTCGACGGCCTCAGCTTTGTTCCCCTGCATAGCCTTGACGATAGCGTCTTGGCGCAAAAGCCTCGCCCATGAGCGCAATCGCGTGAGGTGCGGGAGCTCGACCGCGAAACCTTTCCTGAGATCGAGCGCACGGACCGGCGCGCCACGTGCCGCCATGGACCGGATCTCGCGTACGATATCCTGGTTCTCCATGATGAGGTCAGCCACCTTCGCGTTCTCGTCGGCCGTCCGCTCCTCGGGGCTCTTATCGTAGGTCTCCCCAAATTCATTCCATGCACAATTTACAAGCGAGCCCACTTTGGCAAATAGGCGGTCATATCCGTCGACAGTCTCGACCCAGTCCTTCGGCATACCCTGAAACAGGTCGCTGAACTCCAGATCCCGGCTCACGGTCTCAGGCGATTCATCAGGCGGTGAGAGCCCCGCGAAAACCACCCTGTGGAGCCTTTGGAATGCGTCTATCGCCAGGGGCCTCCTGACCTGGGCCACGCTTGCGGCACGGTGCTGTTCCGTCACGAACCACACTCCGGCGAAGACCATCACCAGCGCCATCGCCACAATACCCAGCGCGATTGCTGCCTTACTCTTGCGTCTCTGCATCTTTGTGCGTCCTCCCGTGACATTCCGCGAATCACGAGTCAGTAGTCATGTTTCGGTGCTTCATCGCGGCAAATGTGCCGCCCAGAGTAATATGACATGAATCTCTAAATGAGATCAAAGATCCTCAGGATTGATCGATCTCACACCTACTTGTCATAGTATACATGAGGGACGGGATTGTGCGTGAATTCACCCCTTTCCAGGAAGCTGGCGCGGATTGAGAGGGAGGTTTAGGGATGTGCGGCCGTTCGCGGTCATGGAGCCGCCGAGTAAAGCGGCTCCCCGCGCAGCGCAAGCGCACAGCATTTATACCATATCTCACATAACCTGGCTGGTGGCAAGGTATTGCGTACGTCCGACGGAGTGCCGTTCGGGGAGAACTTACGACGGATGAGACCGACGTTTGGGACTTTCTGCCACGGAAGAACCCATTTCGCAAAATCCTGTCACCCAGCACACAAAGAAAGTGCTTGACCAAATTGCCGGCATGAGCTACACTGTACTATGACGATAGCACAGTTGGGCCCTCTGGCGAGGCACGCTTATGGTGCCAGAGTTTCGCGTTGATCGCAGTGAAGGGAGCAGGGGAAGAGTGCGTTACAGGCGGCCGCGGAGCGCTTGCGGCTCATAACGATTTGTGTTACGATTGCCTCGATGCATCGCCTGAACGTGTACGCTGGACAAAGGAGGTGGCAAACTCATGGATCCGCTCGCAACTTCGCTTCGCAGGGTACGCCGCAGGCTCGCGGTTCAGCAGTGGGTGCGCTTTAGCGTCAAGGTTCTCATTGTTGCCTCAACGGCCTCGTGCATCTGGCTCCTCATTACGAAGTTTTTCCCGGCATTGGGCGATCCGGTACCGGTGTGCCTCGGATTGCTGGGCGCCGGGATAGTGGTAGCGTCCTTCTTTGCTCTTTTTCGCCGGCCCAGTCTGCTCAAAGCGGCGCTCGAGGCGGATAAACGGTTGAGACTACACGAACGGCTCACAAGCTCTTTCCAGCTTGCGGAGGTGGAGGGGCCGATGATCGAGGCGGTACACCTGGACGCGCGGCGGCACCTCGCGCGCCTTGACCTACGGAGGAATTTCCCTTACCGTCCGCCGCGCTCAGTGCGGTGGCTCGCGATTCCTCTCATCGTTTTCGGCCTGGCCTACTTGCTGCTGCCCGAGTTCGACCTGACGCGATACCGGGAGCGCAAGGCTGAGGCTAAGGTTCGCGAGGAGGCGATGCGGGTGAAGGTCGAGAAACTCAAATCGGCTGTCCGCCCTTTGACTAAACCTGTTGACGAGCAGGTCGGCGACCTGGCTGACGTTGCCACGGCGGTGGAGCGTGTTGCGGAAAACCTGGAGAGCCAGGAAATTACTGAGAAACAGGCGCTGGCACGGCTAGCCAACCTCACCGACGAGATCCTGAAGCACCGCGAAAAGCTCCAGACGGACAGCCCGATGCCTAAGCTCGCGGGCGATACGAACAAGCTTGGCCTGAGCCGCGAGATAGCCAACGATATCCAGAGCGGACGGTTCGGTGACGCCGCACAGAAGACAAGAGAGATCCAGGAGAAGCTGAAGAAAGGCGACCTAAATGAAAAGGAGATGGAGAAGCTCGCGGACGACTTGAAAAAGCTCGCCGATATGCTCGGCGGAGAGAGCTCCGAACTTGGCAAGGCGCTCGCCGAGGCCCTTGGCAAGACCGGCAAGAGCTTGAAGATGGGGGACGTTAAGGGTGCCCTGGAAGCTATGGAGGATATGGAACTCTCGCTGGAGGATATCGCGTCCATTCTCGAACAGCTTGGAGAGTTGGACCAGATGCTGGTGAACCTCACCGAATGGCAGCAGGACCTTCTCGGCCCGAGCAACTTCTGCCGCAACTGCGGCGTTGGGCTGAAACCGTGCACGGGCGAGGGAGGTCAGTGCAAGGGCTGTGGTCCCGGCCACTGCTGCTACGGACTTTGCGGAACGTGCGGCTGCTGGGGAGTGGGACCCGGAATGAGGGGCCCGGGCATGGGAAGGGGCGGTCAAGTTGGAGAACTTCCCGATCTGAACGAGACTTTCAAGCCAGCGCTGCTGCCGGGGGATCTCACCAAGGGGAAAGTGCTGGCGACTGTCCTGCAGAAGGGCGCTCCTCAGGAGGACGCCGAGTCCACTCTGGAGTACGTTGCCGAAGCTTTCGTCGAGGTGCGCCAGGAAGCTGAACAGGCCCTTACGAAAGAGGAGATACCTCCGGGCGCGAAGGAGTTCGTGCGCCAGTACTTCGGCTCGCTCGAACCCGAGCAACGCACGGTGCAAGATGCCCCGTCCCCGTGACAATAGCCCGGACTTTTCGACTACGGAGGTGAAGTTGAGGAGACGGGATTTCCTGGCTTTGGCGGCGCTGTCACTTCTCCACGCCTGCAACCGCGCCGGGGCGCCCGCACGGGCCCGCTACACGGTGTGGGGACAGCAGGGTCGCAGAAACGGTTCGTTCGTCAAGCCTCGTGCTATAGGTGTGAGTGGAGACGAGGTCTACGTTATCGACACGACGGGGAGGGTGCAAGTATTCAGCTTCGGTGGTGAGTTCTTGCGAAACTGGTCTACCCCCGCTTACGACAATGGGACGCCCTCCGCAGTCTCATCGGACCGTAAAGGGAATTTGTTGATACCGGACACGCATTACAGCCAGATCCTGGAATATACGCCCGAGGGGGAGCTTCTGAATCGGTGGGGCTCATACGGAACCGGCGAGGATGAGTTCATCTATCCGACAGGAATCGCTCAAGGCCCGGATGGCATCCACTTCATCTCCGAGTACGGTATGGGAGCTGAACGCGTGCACGTGTTCGACGCGGACAGGCGTTTCTTGCGTCAATGGGGCGCCCATGGCGAGGCCGAAGGTCAGTTCAACCGCGCAATGGCAATTGCGCTGGACGACAAAGGAACCGTCTACGTGGTGGATACAGCCAACCACCGCGTGCAGTGCTTTGACGCAAAGGGTACGCTCCTGAGGGTAATTGGTGAAGTCGGCGCCGCGCCGGGACAACTGAAGTTCCCGCACGATATCGCGCTGGCGCCCGACGGCTCGCTTTTCCTGTGTGAGTACGGGAACCATCGGGTCTCCCGATTCAGCCTGGATGGGGAGTTCATCGCCTGTTACGGGCGTGCCGGCAGAAAGCCGGGCGAGTTCAACGGCCCGCGGGGGATCGCGGTCTCGCAAGACGGCGTCGTGTTCGTGGCCGATACGGATAATCATCGGATTCAGCGTATGGATGTGGGGGGACTAACATGAACGTCATGCCCCGGTTCGTGTTTCCCTGGGCGCTCCTGCTGCTCATCCTCGTGCCGTGGAGCATCTGGGTGGGCTCGCGGATACGTTCATTATCAACCACGCGCAAGTGGATTGCAATCATCCTGAGGTCGGTAATACTCATTTCTCTTATCGCCGCGGTTGCCGGGGCGGAGTTGGTGAGAAAGAGCGACAAGCTGGCTACCTTTTTTCTGCTCGACCATTCCAACAGCATCCCCGAAGAGGTACGCCTGGCAAGCGCTCAATCGGTACGCAATACCTGTGAGCAATTCATGACATCAAAAGATGAAGCGGGTGTCATCGTTTTCGGTGACGAGGCGAGCGTCGAACTCACCGTCGGTGCCACGCTGGAACTTGACGAGATCAAGTCTTACGTGGGCGCCGAACAGACCGACCTTGCCGCAGCGGTTCGACTCGCCCTGGCCGCTTTTCCACAGGGATACATGAAGCGAATCGTGGCCTACTCGGACGGCAACGAGACCCGCGGGTCCGCCCTGGAGGAAGCCAAGCTTGCGCAGGCCGCCGGCGCGTCGGTGGACGTTGTCCCGCTGGCCATCGGCGGGGCAAACGAGGTCCGGGTCCGCGAGGTCAGCTCTCCGAGCCGCGTGAACGCCGACGAACCGTTCCAACTGCGCGCTGTCGTGACTGCTGAGCAGGATTGCGAGGGAACGCTGCGCGTCTATCAGCGGGTTAGCGGCGGGCAGCGATTGCTCCGCGCCCAAGAGGTGACTCTCCAGAAGGGCGACAACACGTTTCTCCTTGTCCAGGAGCTCGAGACGCCCGGCTTTTACGAGTATGAGGCCACGATTGAATCCTCTGCCGATGCTGTATCGGCAAATAACGAAGGGCGGGCATTCACGGTCATCCGGGGCGAACCGACCGTGCTTTATGTAGAGGCCGACCCTGAACACAGCGTGCATCTCGAACCGGCGCTCAGGTCGGAGGGGGTGAAAGTGGTTAGCGCGAATCTCGGAGAGATGCCGGCCGCGCTGTCGCAGTTGCAGAATTACGATGCGCTCGTGCTGTCCAATGTCAGCAGCACCGACCTCTCGAGCGAGCAGCTAAGATCGATTGAAGCCATGGTGCGTGACCTGGGGATCGGGCTCGTCATGATCGGCGGACCGGACTCGTTCGGTGCAGGAGGCTACCTCGACACGCCCGTCGAGAGAGCATTGCCGGTCAGTATGGACCTCAAACAGCGCAAGATACTCCCGCGAGGCGCGCTGGTCATGATCATGCACACGTGCGAATTTACCGACGGGAACGCGTGGGCGCGCGACATAGGCATCGCCGCGCTCAACGTCCTGTCATCTCAAGACCTGGTGGGAGCGGTTGCCTACACAAGGAACGGGGAGGGCTGGGTATTTCCGCTCCAGGAGGTTGGCGACAAGAGCATGATGAAGACCCGGCTGCGCCAGGCAAGCCCGACTTTCGGCGACATGCCTTCTATGGCGCCCACGCTGCAGATGGCGTACAACGCGCTGCGTAACGCCGATGCCGCCGTTAAACGGGTACTCATCATCTCGGACGGCGACCCTGCCGCTCCGAGCGCGGCGCTGTTGAGCGCGCTCGCCAGCGCACAGATATCCGTCAGCACCGTCAGCATCAACCCGCACAGTCCGAACGACAAGAGCAGGATGCAATGGATAGCGCAGAGGACCGGCGGGAACTATTACGACGTCACCAACCCGAATAACCTGCCTCAGATATTCACGAAAGAGGCCGCCGTGGTCAAGCGGGGCATCCTGATTGAGGAACCGTTTGAACCGAAAATTCTGCACGACTCCGAACTCATTCTCGGCTTGTCGGACAACGCGTTTCCGACGTTGCTCGGGTACGTGGCAACTACGCCAAAGGACAGCGCGACGATCCCGCTTGTCTCGCATGAAGAAGACCCTATTCTTGCGCACTGGCGGTACGGTCTCGGCAAGTCTGTCGCTTTCACGTCCGACGTCACGAACCGCTGGGCGGCGGACTGGCTCGGGTGGGAGGGGTTCAACCGTTTCTGGGCACAAACCGTACGTTGGGCGGTTCGACAGGTAAGTCCAACGAGTTTTCGTGTCGAGACCTCGGCCAAGGACGGAATGGGCCGCGTTAAGATCGATGCGGTTGACGAACAGGGCCGATTCGTGAACTTTCTCCGACCCACGGCGGTCGTGACAGGACCGGCCCCTGACTTCGCGCGCCACGAGATCGACCTGATGCAGACCGGACCGGGAATCTACGATGGCAGGTTCCCGCTCAATCGGCGAGGTGTGTACATGGTCAACATCACATACGTCGGTGAGGATGGCTCGGAGGGGATGATCCCGACCGGTCTGGCGCTGGGGTACTCGCGAGAGTACGAGTACAACACAGCGAACGTGCCCCTGCTGGAACAGATCGCCGCTGTCGGCGGCGGCCGTGTGCTGGGCCCGTCGGACAATCCTTTTGAACACAACCTGGTAGCCTCGCCGACCGTCACGCCGATCTGGCAGTATCTGGTCGCCTTCGCGGCGTGTCTCTTTCCGCTGGAAATATTTGTGCGCAGAGTCGTCGTCAATTTTGGTGCGGTCTTCCTGGGAGCGGTTGCCGTGCTGAGGAAGATGCCGGCTTTGGGGCGTTTCATCCCGAAACCAGCGCCGAAGCCTGTTCCGGTAACAGGAACCTATAGTGCAGCACGTACCCGTGATTATAGACAGGCGGCGGAGGGAGGCGTACCCTCTTTTGGGATAACCGTGGCGAAGACCCGGGCGCCACTCGAAGGTGTCACGCCGCCGCTGGAAGCAGAGGGGACGTTTGCGCCCTCGGAACCTGCGGCGAAAGCTCACTCCGAATACACGCAGCAACTGCTTGCCGCGAAAACACGGGCCATTGAACAACTGAAACGTCGCAGCGTTTCAACAAAGGATAAGGAGAAATCGTGATGGATGTTCAGGAGACTGCTCAGGAATTCCGGGAAGATTTCAGCCGCCTGCGTCAGGAGATTCAGAAAGTCATCGTGGGTACCGAGACAGTGATCGACGGTGTGTTGACTACCCTGTTCGCCGGGGGACACTGTCTCCTTGAAGGCGTGCCCGGGCTCGGAAAGACGCTGCTCATCAGGACGCTGAGTGAGGCGCTCACTTTGGAATTCTCGCGGATACAGTTCACGCCCGACCTGATGCCGGCGGATATTATCGGCACGAACATGATCGTTGAAGATGAGAAGGGCAACAGGGAGTTCCGTTTCCGCCACGGCCCCGTTTTTGCCAACATCATTCTTGCGGACGAGATCAACCGCGCCACACCGAAAACGCAGTCCGCGCTGCTCGAAGCTATGCAGGAGCATACGGTATCCGTCGCGAGAACGGTCCACAGACTTGAAGAGCCGTTCTTCGTGATGGCCACTCAGAATCCGATCGAGATGGAAGGAACGTATCCGCTGCCCGAGGCCCAGATGGACCGGTTCTTCTTCAAGGTGATCGTGGATTACCCGGATCACGGTGAACTTACGACAATACTGGATCGTACTACTAAGCGGGAGATGCCCAAAGGTGAACCGGTGATGGACGGAAAGGGGATCACGCGGTGGCAGGGTTTTGTGCGTGACGTCGCCGTCGCGCCCCAGGTGACGGACTATACGGTGCGCCTCGCTCTCGCGACACATCCCGGCGATGAGACGGCCACCGAGATGGTGGACAAGTACGTCCGCTACGGGTCGAGTCCTCGCGGCGCTCAGGCGCTTTTGCTGGCGGGCAAAGTAAGCGCTTTGCGCGCGGGACGGTTCAACGTGGGTTTCGATGACATTCGCGACACGGTGCTGCCGGCCCTGCGCCATCGCATACTGCTCAATTTTGAGGCGGAGGCCGACGGAGTAACGTCGGACGAGATCGTATCCGACGTTGTCGATAGCGTAGGCACAACTGCAAAGGTGGCTTGAATCCAATGGACGCTACATCATCAAGGCCGCTTCTGGACGCGGATTTCCTGAGGAAACTGGAACGATTGGCGATCGCGGCGAAACGTGTCCAGCTCGGCCTCGCGAAGGGCGAGCGCAGGAGCAAACGAAAAGGGAGCAGCGTTGAGTTCGCTGACTATCGGGACTACGTTCAAGGCGACGACCTGCGCTTTGTGGACTGGAACATTTATGCTCGCCTGGATGCGCTGTACCTCAAACTCTTCAAGGAGCAGGAGGACTTGACCGTACACCTGCTGATCGATGCCAGCCGCTCGATGGGTTTCGGAACACCGTCGAAGATAGAGTTCGCCTGCAAACTGGCTGCCGCTATCGGCTACATTGCCCTGATCGGATACGACCGCGTCTGCGTGGAAGGGTTCTCCGGAACGGACGTGCAGCGTATGCGACCGTGCCGAGGCAGGGCTTCCGTGGCGAAAATGTTTTCGTTCATCGAGTCAATCGAAGAGGAAGGAGGCACGAATCTCGAGCATGCGTGCCGCTCGTACATGCTTCGCAACCGCGCAAAAGGTACTGCGGTGATCATCTCCGACTTCTTTGATCAGGACGGATTTGAGGGTTGTCTGCGGCGGCTGACGATGTCCGGCTCGGACGTTTACGCGATACACGTGCTGGCGCCCGAGGAGATCGACCCGCAGCTCGCGGGCGACCTGAAACTTCTGGATAGTGAGACGAGCGGTTTTGTGGAAATTTCCGCAAGCCGTGCACTGCTGAAACGCTACAAAGATAACCGCGACGGCTTCTGCGAGGCGATCCGCAGATTCAGCGTCGCGCGGGGGATCGGTCACTTCGTCGTATCAAGCGATACATCCATTGAAGAGCTCACTCTCGACATGCTCCGAAAAGGTGGGATGCTGCGATGAGCGCGTTACAGGCTATAGGTGATGCATTGGGCCGCAGCTTTCTGAGCCCGGCGCTTTTTGCTTTCTTGGGCCTCATACCGATCGTGATACTTCTTTACTTGCTGAAACTGCGCCGCACGGAAATGCTCATCTCGAGCACTATTCTGTGGATGAAAAGTCTTCAAGATCTGACCGCCAACGCTCCGTTCCAGAGGTTGCGCAAGAACCTGCTGCTTCTGCTGCAGATCATAATTCTCCTGCTGGTCGTTACCGCTCTGGCAAGACCGTTCACTCGCGCCGAGGGGCTGAGCGGCAACAACATCTGCCTCTTAATAGACCGTTCCGCGAGCATGCGGGTGCGTGAGGGCGATACGACCCGCCTGGAGATGGCCAAGGAGAATGCGCTTGAGATGGTTGACGACATGCGCGGCGGCGACAAGATGATGATCGTCACGTTTGCGGAGAGCTCGGACGTCCTGTGCGAGCTGACGTCCGACCGGTACCGGCTCAGGGAGGCAATTAACTCGATCAGACCGTCCGACACAGCCACGAAGATACGCGACGCGATCCTCGTGGTGCGGTCGCTCCAGGCGCCTCGTGGTGAGGGCGAAACGGTTGTTGCGGACCTGCGCGTCGTTGTGTTGAGCGACGGGAGAATCTCCGATCTCGAGGAGGTTGGTGCACGCATTCTCAACGTGAGCTTCGCCCAGGTGGGTGAGAGTACAAACAACGCGGGTATTGCCGCTTTCAGCGTCCGTGAGCCGCTCGAAGGCCGAGGAGACCAACAGAGTTTCGTTCTCGTGCACAACGAGCAAACGGAACCGCTCGAGACGACGCTGACCCTCACCTTCAACGATACGGTACTCATGGTCGAGGAACTCAACGTTCCGCCGGGCGAGGACAGAGAGGTGGTGGTCGCACATCCGGAGCTGGGCAGCGGCCTGTTACGTGCCGAACTGGATCACGAGGATGACCTCGCCGTGGATAACGCGGCGTGGCTGGCGCTGCGCCCGACCGCCTCGGTGAAGGTGCTGCTCGTCGCCGAAAGCGACTCCACGGGCGCGTATTTCTTGAAGCGGGCGTTCGCGTTGGACTCGCGCGTGGAACTGAGCGCCATCGATCCCGCCGACTACGTCGAGACAGACGAGTACGACCTGACAATATTCGACAGCTCCGCGCCCGGCGAATTGCCCGCCGGCAGTCTGGTCTTCATCAACAGCATACCCCCGCTGCCGGGCATCAAGTCCGAGGGAGCCATTGAAGCCCCTCCGGTCCTGGCGTGGGATTCCGAGCATGCGGTGCTGCGATTCCTGAATCCTGCGAACATCGGCATACGCGAGGCACAGAGGTTAGCCTTGCCCGACGGCAGCCGCACACTCATATCGACGACTGGGGGACCGCTCATGGCGGACGTATCACGCGGCGGTCAACAGATACTGGTCATCGGGTTTGACATTGCGGAATCGAACTGGCCGTTACGGTTGTCGTTCCCGCTCTTCATCCAGAACCTGCTGGCTTGGGTGCCAAGGGGTTCGTTTGCGACAGAGACTTCCGTGGCAACGGGTCGTCCTCTGACCATCATGCCTGTACAGGACGTCGAGTCCGCCACGGTAACGCTGCCGGACGGTTCTGCCGAGAGCGTCCAGCTCGACCCGCTGCGTCCCGTGTTCTTCGGGGCTACTGAAACTGCCGGCCCGTACGTCGTCACTCAGGGGGATACTTCCGAACAGTACGCCGTCAATCTGCTCGACAGAAACGAATCCGCCATAACGCCCGCCGAAGTCCTGACAATAGGTCGCGCCGAGGTTAAGGCAGAACGCGGCCGGGTCAAGCAGAACAGGGAGCTATGGCGGTTTCTCGTCATCGCGGCGCTCGTCGTGCTTATGGTCGAATGGTCAGTGTACAGCCGGAGGGCATGGATTTGAAAGCACGAAACTTGATACTGGCATTGCTGATTGTGAGTTCGCTTCACGTGTCCGCGTTTGCCGCCGGCGGGCAGAGGGGAGAGATCTCGGTCAACATCTTCGTGAACTACGGTTTTGCTTACCGCGATGGCACCTGGGTGCCGGTCGATGTTATTGTGGACAACGACGACGTCGACATCTCCGGATGGGTCGAGGTGCGCGCCTTCTCCGGTGATGAGGAGCAGAGTCCCAGATACCGCGTAGCAGCGGAGTGCCCGAAAGGCTCCAAGAAACGCTTCAGGTTGAACTGCCGGCTCGAACACGCTACGCGGCTCGAGGCTATGCTGTACCACAAGAACAGACCGGCCGTAGAGTTCCCCGCCTGGCTGGGGGTGACTCCCATCGATCAAGGCGATCTTCTCGCCCTGATCCTGGACGAGGAACCCAGCGATTTCGGTTTCCTCTACGCTGCAATACAGGAGCAGGGGCGTGTCCGTGGCTTTCACCGTGAAGGGTTGCGCAACGAGGAGCTGCCGGTTCTCGCGGACCATCCGCAGTGCTACGACTGTTTCGACGTGATCATCATGGGGGATATCGATCCCGGCAGAATCAGTCAGCGCCACCGCGACCTGTTGCGAAGATACGTTGATGAAGGAGGCGTGCTGGCTGTCGCCCTGGGAGAAAACGCGCGTCTGTATAGAGGGACGTGGGTGGAAGAGCTCCTCGGGATCCGGATCGGGTCGGAAGAGATTATGAACGAGGTGGATCTGGCCCGGGCGGCGTTTCTCGGTGTGGACCAAGAGGGAGTGAGAGAATCGTGGGAATGTACCGTGGCCGAGCTGATCCCGACAGACCCTGCCGTGAGAACTTACGGAAATGAGAGAGTCGTCGCCACGTTGAGACCAATGGGGCGGGGATATGTCGCGGCCATCGCCGTGGATGCCACGAGTCACGCGCTTCAGCGCTGCATCGGGTACTACAGACTCTGGCACGACCTCAGCACCCGGCGTTACCGACGCGGTGAGCTGAACCTGGATCAGGTCGGCAGCCTGTGCACGCAATGGCTGCCCGGGCTCACCGGCGTCACGATCCAACCGAAATCGTCCGTGCTGGCATACCTGTCGCTCTACTTTGGCGTCGCGATTGTGGGCAACTGGCTGCTCTTCAACCGCCTGAGGCGCAGAGAACTGGCGTGGGTTTTCCTCATCATCTTTTCGGCGGGGTTCACGGCTTACGCTATGGTGTTCGGCACGGCGGGCCGCGCAAAGGCCGGCGAGCTGGAACAGATCGAGATCCTGCAGGTGCCTGGCGGCGGCGGCACGGCGGAGCTCAACTCTTTTGTGGGAGTCCTGACGGCGCGCACGTCCCGCTACTCCATGAACCTGACACATCCGTTCGCGTTGGTGAACGACGTGGCGTCATACTATATACCGTGGGCCCGTCCGTCGCTCAGGGATAGAGGCCCCGCGGGAGGCTCGCTCGGACCGTTCCACTTCATACAGGGAAGTCCGCCGCGGATAGAGAACCTGACCGTCGGCGCGAGCGAAATGCGCCTCGTTCGCGTTGTGGCCGACGCGGCGGTAGAGGGCGGCATTGAAGGCCGCCTCGTACTGGACGATAACGGACTGACGGGGTCGCTGGCGAACAAGACCGGCCTCAAAATCCGTAACCCTTTCATCTTGCTTGACGGACGCGCATACGAGTTGGCGAACAATCCGGACGCCTGGCAGGTGGCCATCCCGACCCAAGACCTCCAACAGGCCTGGAACAGGATCCAGCGGTCACTGGAACAAGCCAGGGGCTATCCATTTCAGGGGTATGGCGAGGAAAACCTGCACGAGTTCAGGAACCTCCTCCAAGCGGCGCTGTTTTCCGATAATCAGTATCAAGCTAACCCGGAGCTCGGTCCGTTCCTTTGCGGCTGGATGACAGGCCGGCAAATCGAGAGCGTCAAGACGGATGTCCCCATGCCTGAAAGGATCAAGGAAATGCTGCTCGTTGCGGATATTGAAGTCGAGCGGGTTGGCGCGGGAGCCGCCGCGTGGCGCCACCTTAATGTCGATCTGTCTGGAGGACCTTTCCGCCGCAGCGTGAGCGGCAGGGGCAGAGGCGGCTTGCCTCAATACCAGAGCGGGTACATGGTCTCCATAGGCGGTTCCGCCGATGTTGAGATAGTGATTCCGCGGGCAATAGCCGAAAGAGAGCCGAGCGATTTCCTGGTCGAGCTATCCGGGGATTCTATGTACGGGGGCGAGTTCGCTTTTATTCCCGAAAGGGCTCCGCAGGATTGGCTCGACACGCGCCCGGGTGAGCGCACCTCAGGCGACCGGCGCCGTATGCCTGCTACCGTAAGGTACCGACTCGACGATTGGCGCTTATACTACGATGAAGTCAATGAGGTTATACGGGGTGTAGTGACGCACCTGAGTCCCCAAGACGCGCGACGAACGGTCTTTCCTGGCCGTCCTGAAGTGACCTTTACCATAAATGCTCGCGTAAGATTACCTGACGAAGATTTCTACGAGGAGGGTTGGTCGATATGGCAATGATCCAGACACTCAGACTGCAGAAACGTTACGGCAAACTTGTCGCCGTCAGGAACCTGAACATCGAGATCGAGGAGGGCGATATCTTCGGGTTCATCGGTCCGAACGGCGCCGGCAAGACAACGACGCTGCGCATCCTGGCGACACTTCTCGCACCGTCATGGGGAGAAGCGTACATAGACGGCATTAACGTCATGGCCAACCCTTACGGCGTCAAGAGGGTCGTCGGGTTTATGCCGGACACGTTCGGCGTGTACGACGGTATGCGTCTGCGCGAGTACCTGGATTTCTTCGGCGCGGCGTACAAGATACCCAAGAAGAAGCGCAGCGGGATGGTCGACGACGTTCTCACACTTACCGATCTCACCAGCAAGGCGGACGACTACGTCAGCGCCTTCTCGCGGGGCATGAAGCAGCGGTGTCTTCTGGCAAAAACGCTCATACACGACCCGAAAGTGCTCCTCCTGGACGAGCCGGCCAGCGGTCTCGACCCTCGCGCCCGCATCGAGATAAGGGAGCTGCTCAAGACGCTGCGCGGCATGGGGAAAACCATCATGATCTCATCGCACATCCTGTCGGAACTGGGCGATGTGTGCAACAAGATCGGCATAATTGAGCGCGGTGAGCTCCTGGCGGCGGGAGATTTTCGCGAGATACTCGACGGCATCCGCCAGGTACGCGAGATCCGCATAGAAGTGGTCGACGGAGCGGATGTCGCGGCGGAGCTCCTGGAGCGCACTCCCGGGATCTTCAACGTCGACCGCTCGGGTACCGAGTTTCAGATGGAGGCGAAGCTCGGCCGGATCGAGCTCGCGGAACTGCACGAGAAGCTCGTTACGGCGGGTGTAAGAATCCTCTTCTTTGAAGAGGACAAGGGCACTCTGGAAGACGTGTTTCTCCAGGTCACAAAAGGAGGCATATAGGCTTGCGCTTGCGCTTGCGTTTCCAGTTGCCGTCGAGAGCCCTGGTCAAGAGAGAGCTGCTGAGCAACCTGCGCCGAGTGCCCTCCTTCCTGTGCCTGGTCCTCTTCGTCGGGTTCTGCACATTTGTGGTGGTGGCCATGTGGCCCCACCAGGGTCTTAACATTACGGTGGTCGGAACGCTTTCGCGCGCATTGATAGCGTTCGTCTCGTTCGCAATGCTCTTTGCCGCGGCGATATTCGTGCCGGCGCTCGCAGCAGGCGCGATCGTGACTGAGAAGGAGCGGCGGACTTTCGACCTGTTGAACCTCACCCTGATCAGCCCAAGCGGGATTGTCATGGGAAAACTGCTCAACACGGTCGGCTTTTACCTGCTTCTTGTCGCGGCGGTCATGCCGGTACTGGG
>Ga0114922_10001311_pt1 | contig 23777 bp, 19 predicted proteins | sample AartaG_FD_100975 | JGI IMG/M metagenome (GOLD analysis project Ga0114922, IMG submission 100975) | Deep subsurface microbial communities from Aarhus Bay to uncover new lineages of life (NeLLi) - Aarhus_00045 metaG | ecosystem: Environmental > Aquatic > Marine > Oceanic > Sediment | place... | reverse complement strand
CCCTTTTACATCTTCTAAATTCATTGCTAATACCATAAAATTGTGTTAGTTAAGTGTAAGTTACTATGATTTGGGAATTTTCCATTACTTATTATTTTTTCTAATTTTAGGAGACTGGCTCGTATAAAATCCCTAAATCATCAGCATAATTTTTTACTTCGTGTATTTCTTCCATTGAGGGCCTTCTGTTTATTTCTTTATATTTATGAGCAAAATATTCTGGCCTGAACTGCCCCATAAGATTAACAACAGCTTTGGGTAGTTCTTTAGCGATATAATCTAAAATTGGTTTAGAGCAACATTCTATATGGTTAGGCATAATTAAGTGTCGAATAATTATTTCTCCACTTCCCTCATCATGGATTCTTTTATGATTTCTGGCGATTACATCGAAATATCTGTCAATTCCAGAGTATTTTTTTCCACATTCATTATTTCCATATTTGAAATCAGGTAACCAGAAATCGATTAAATCAACAATAAGAGATAACGCCTTGTCTGTGAGATAAAAGTTTGAATTCCAAAGTTGAGTAGTGTTTGATGTTTGATATTGTAAATTCCCAATGATAGTATGAATATTTGGTATAGGATCCCCTCCTACATAGTTAATATTAATCGCACCCTTCCCAACTAATCTGTCTGCAAGAGCTGCTAGTTGCTTTACATCAATTTTTTGCGCAATGTCCTCAATATTTCTTCGCTCCTTCCATTTTTGAGAGATATCATAGTTTTGACAGAAAACACATCCAAAATTGCATCCTTGGAAAAAAATGGTGCCACTTGGGATTAATGGTGCTTCCTCTCCCATATGAAGAAAAGCAGAGGAAATGTAAGAATCTTTAGAAATAAAGCAATATCCCTTTTCACCATCAACACGATTAACCGAGCATTGTCTTTCGCAAAACATGCAATCTTCAAGGTATTTGAGTGCCAATTCTTCAGCTAAATTGATGTAATTTTTAGAAACAATAGCTCTTTTTTGAATATCTTGAGTAGGGCTTTTTAGTAACTCATTAAATTCGATGGATTTCTCTTCCAACAATTTTTCTAAATCTTCAATAGAATCATCTGAGTTGAATTCACATCTCAAGCTTTTAGCAACATTATATCTCGCAACTTCTTTATCATCAATAATACCACGATACCTTGGAAAACGTCTGCGAAGTTCTTCGTTATTCCAAACCAAAGTTGAGTCTGGTCGAAGAATTCTAAAAACCATGATTAATATATATTTTTTAGGTTTTTTAATGATTTTTGCTATAGGTTAAACGAGATTTTTCTTAAAATCGTGTTTATATAGGAGTATAAGGTTAGGTTTCAAAACTTAACCATTTGATGATATTAGTTAGAAAAGAAATATTATCTCCAGCGTCTAATCCAAAATCATCTTCAATTAACCAATCTGATGAGCCAATAGTGACGCATCTCCCACTGAAGAACTCACTTACAACACAGATGGGAACCGTTCCAACCGCACCTATATCGTTATCTATTAGATATTTAAATTCTGCTTTTTCTGAAGTAACAATAATGTCTTCCACATCTTCTTCAGTAATAGTAAGGAATGTACAGTTAGGAAGAACTACTTCGGTAATTCCTTCAGTTATTGGGTGGTTAAATAACTCAGTCACGAGAACATTTTGTTTGTTTACTAAAAAATGAGATTGCGATTCTTGAATCAATCCATTCCAGAATCGTTTAACCCCCGTCATTTTATATAACACTCTAATAGACCCCATTTTCATTGGAACATCTCTGTCGCCTCCTTCACCAGTAGTTAGGAATAAACCTCCGCCCTCTCCAACATATCTTTTAATTGCTAGGAGCTCATCTTTAGTAAATTTATCATCCTTACCATCCTTGGTTTGTTGAATATTACCAATAAAAAGAATATCATAATCTTCAAGTAAATCGTAATCTATGGGACCTTCATTCTTGTCAATGTATTCAACTTCTAAATCGTCATCCCCTAAGGTAAAATCAGGAAATTCCTCAATTTTTTCTTTGTGTGAGAGGTCGACTATGATGTTGTAGGTAATTTTAATGCAACTCCAAGTTATTTTATAATTCTAATTTCGCTATGAGTAAAGTATAATCTAAGTTGTTTAAAGTGTTAATTCTATTATCTAAAATAATATAATTTTTATTTTTAAAGATATGGTATTATTATTAAAGGTTTCTAAATCGCAATAGAACTAAGGCAAAGTTTAAATATTTAGAGGAGGAAATATAAAGGATCGAATAGAGTAAAAATAGAGGATTTTTTATTCCTTTATGGAAATAAATTCCCTTTCTGCGGGACCTTCTTTTTTAACAACAGCAATATCGATTCCGTTCCCACTCGCCATGTCTCGAATTATGGATGAGGTAATAGCTTTAATTATAATCTCTTTTCCTTCTTTAATTGTTAGGTTATCTTTATATTTAGCTTCAAGAACACCGTATGAAAAATTTTGACCACTCCCAACAGCACAAAACTTTTCAGGCAAAATTGAACCGTAAGCCCCAATGTCCAAAAGAACAGGTCCTTCCTTTTCTGATACCCCTCCAAGTATTAGACCAACCTGAAATGGATACATTTTATTCTGGAATAGAATGTTAGACAGTAATTTTCCAGCACTTCTCACTTGAATGGGTTTCTCTTCTTTTAACTGATATAATGAGGTTTCAGCTTTTAAAACATCAACTAGATACATTGCATCAGCAACACCACCGGCTATTGTCATGTACAAATGCTCTTGAATTCTGTGTAGTTTATCTGCTATTTTACTAGCTACGAAATAACCCATGGAAGCTCTTTTATCCGTTCCTAAGATAACTGCGTCTTTACATACTAATCCGACCGTAGTAGTGCCCGTTTTTAAAGTACTAGCTCCATTGTTCTGAGAATTATCCTCAGTCATAAATCTAGATCCTCGTGAAAAAACAGATTCTGAAGGTTTTATTAAATCTTCTTTTCTCATAATTTCATTAAAAGTCTCTTATCTTAATAATTTTTTTTTAATTTTTTATAAATTGCTATTTCTCTTAAATGGTTTCGATAGAATCAATTTTCCATAGGTATTTTTTAAGATCAACCTTAATATTCTCGACAAATTTAACACCTTCTTTTTCAAGTAGGATTTTTTGATAATCTTTACCGTCTTGGGATTTTAACACAATTTTTCCTTGGGAATTAATGACGCGATGCCACGGTAAATTATATTTTTTTGTTGAAGAATGTAACAACCATGAAACTTGTCTTGCAGCTCTTGGATCTCCTGCTAATTTTGCAATTCTTCCGTAAGTAAGAACTTTTCCTATGGGGATATTTTTTATTATTTTGATTACATTTTGAGTAAAATCGCTTGGTATAGCTAATCACCACCTATTCCTGTATGAATCCTAAATCTCCCCGTAAAAAGTGAAGCTCTAGAAGGCAAACAAGGGGCATCTGAAGCGTAGCAATTTGTAAATATTGAACCTTCATTTGCAACTTTATCAATATTAAGTGAAGTGTTGCGATGATACCTGTAACATCCTAGATGGTCCGGTCTAGGAGTATCGATGTCAAAATATATTATTCTCATAATTCATATTATTTTCTCTTTGTTAAATAATCTTAAGCAAAAATCGAAATTTATTTATTTTCTCTTATCTCCTCACTTCGAAGGAATAGAAGATAATTTTAACTATAAATCATTTAAAATAGTTATAATTATGAACGAAGAATCGAACAACATCCCAGATTGGGAAAATTCTAAAATATTTAGTATTGGTAAAGAACCAGCGCACTCAACTTTAATTCCTTTTGAGAGTCTTGAAGAAGCGTTAGGAAAATGGGAAGATTCAAGCTATTATAAATCTCTTAATGGAATGTGGAAATTCAACTGGGTAAGAAGTCCTTCATGTAGACCAAAAGAATTTTTTAGAGAAGATTATAAAGTTGATGATTGGGATGAAATTGATGTTCCAAGTAATTGGCAGATGCGAGGATACGGAATACCAATATACACAAATGTTAAATACCCGTATAGCATCAGTACTAAAGAAATTCCAAAGGTTGACCATAATTACAATCCAGTCGGATCTTATATAACATATTTTTCTATTCCAGCAAATTGGGGCGATCGAGAGGTATTTATTCATTTTGCGGGAGTTAAATCAGCTTTCTACATCTGGATTAACGGGAAAAAAGTTGGGTATAGCCAGGGAAGTATGACACCCGCAGAGTTTAATATAACAGAATATCTTAAATCGGGCAAAAACAAACTTGCAGTTGAGGTTTATCGATGGTCAGATGGTTCATATTTAGAAGATCAAGATATGTGGAGATTTAGCGGAATATATCGGGATGTCTATTTATATTCAACTCCAAAAGTCCATATACGAGACTTTTTTGCTCAATGTGAGCTTGATGAAAATTATAAACATGCGATCTTAAAGATCAAATTAAAGGTTATTAACACTGAAAAAGAGGACATGAACCAAAATGAGATTGAAATCTCATTAATGGATGAGGAACAACACTATGTCAAATCCAAGATTCTCATGAGTGAAACTTTTACGATTAAACCGAATATAGAACAATTAATTGAATTACAAGCTAGCATTGAAAATCCAAAAAAGTGGACTGGAGAAACTCCCAATCTTTACCATTTATTTCTAAAACTTAAAAATTCGAATAACCAGATAATTGAAGTAGAACATTGTAAAATTGGCTTTAGGAAGATTGAAATTGACGACAAGGGTAGTTTTCTTATTAATGGAAAATCTATTATCTTTAAAGGCGTTAATAGACACGAACACGATCCAGATCATGGACGCGCTGTTCCATATAGTAGAATGGTTGAAGATATAATATTAATGAAACGCAACAATATAAACGCTGTTAGAACAAGTCACTATCCAAATCACTCTAAATGGTACGATTTATGTGATCAATATGGTATCTATGTAATGGATGAATGCAATTTAGAATCTCATGGATTAAGGGATAAAATTCCAAGGAGTGACCCAAAGTGGACCAATGCATGTGTTGATCGAATGGTACGTATGGTTGAGCGTGATAAGAACCACCCAAGTATAGTAATATGGTCTCTGGGAAACGAAGCGGGTATGGGTGAAAATTTCAAAATCATGAAAGAAGAAACACTTAAATTAGACACAACTAGACCAATTCACTACGAAGGAGATTACAATCAAGAAATTGTTGACATTATTAGCAGCATGTATTTATCCTCTAAACACCTTGAACGACATATGAAGAAAAATACTGCAGGGCAAATCGGTATGGCTGTTAAATTAAGTAGTCCAAAACCATATGTTTTATGTGAATACGCCCACGCAATGGGCAATAGTTTAGGAAATTTCCAAGAATTTATGGATGTGTTTGAAAAATATCCGAATGCCATTGGTGGATTTATTTGGGATTTTATAGATCAGGGATTAAGGAAAATAACCGATAGTGGTGAGGAATATTGGGCATATGGAGGGGATTATGGAGATGAGCCAAATGATAGTAATTATTGCATTAATGGTATAGTATTGCCTGATCGCAAACCTAATCCTGCGTTATTTGAGGTTAAAAAAGTCTATCAAAACATTAATATATATCCTGTAGATTTAATAGAAGGAAAATTAATACTACATAATAAATTCGCTTTCAGTTTCTTAGAAAATATTAAATTTGATTGGGAACTAACTGCGAACGGAAACATCATTCAAAATGGGACACTAGGCAATATCGAAATTGGACCAGGAGAACAAAAAGAAATATTCATTCCATTTAAAAAACCGAATCTGGAACCGAATACGGAATACCACCTTAAAATTACATCCTATCTGAAAAATGACGTGCTATGGGCAGAAGAAGGACATATAATTGCATGGGATCAATTCTTAGTACCGTTCAGTGTACTAAAAGAATACTATATAGTAAAGGAATTAGTAGAGATAAATTTTGATGATTTAGGAGAGTCTTATGAAATTAATGGAAATGAATTTAAACTAAGAATTGGTAAAAAAACAGGTGCTCTAGAAGCTTATGCTTATAGGAACATAGAGCTATTAAATTCGCCATTAATCCCTAATTTCTGGAGAGCTCCCACAGATAACGATCTAGGCGTATTTGATGAAGTTGACTTATCATCTCCCAGTTTTGATTTTAGCTGGAAAGATACAAGTAAAAATCGTAATGTAAAAAGTATTACTATCGAGAGAATCAATTCTATTAGCATCAGAGTTTCAGTATTATTTACTATTGACAATTCAGAACAAGATATGTCAATCCAATATACAATTTATGAAGATGGAAATATAGTTATCAAGAGTTCGATTAGACCTTCGATAAATATGGCGCGATTCGGAATGCAAATGACGATCCCGAATAATTTTAATAAGTTAACATGGTTTGGGAGAGGTTTTCATGAAACTATGCTGGATCGTAAAACAAGCGGTGCTATAGGGATATATTCAGGAAAAGTCGATGAATTAATCCATAACTACATAAAACCACAGGAGAACGGTAATAGAACGGATGTCAGATGGGCAGCAATTACAAATGAAGAAGATGTAGGATTATTTGTTTCGGATATAGGGGGTACGCATTTAAGCATTAGCGCATGGCCATATTCCTTAGATGACTTAGATTCAGCGAAACACACTTACGATTTACCTAAACGCGAATTCAATACTCTCAATATTGACTATAAACAACAGGGCGTAGGAGGAGACATCCCAGCAATGGCTATGCTTCATAAGAGATATAAATTAAAAGGTGGTGAGGATTACTCTTATACTTTCAGAATCAGGGGATATTCTAAAGATAAAGGAGACTTTAATTCTCTTTTTAAAAAGATACCCCCGCTAGAATAGAATAATACTTCTCTAATTTGTGTAATCTTTTATTTCTTTTGGCTTTCCACTATCGCGAGCAGATTGAGAAGCTTGAATTCCAGATAAGCAGAAGTTACCCGCTGCTTTAGCGTGTAGAGAGGGTTTTATTCCTTTATTTATTGCTTCAAACCAATCATCTAAAATACGAATATAGGAACCGTAATAAAGTCCTTCAACATGAGGAATTGTATTAGATAATGTTTTTTGATCAATAACTTGAGCTTTTCCCTTTCTATGTTGGATTTTATTAACTTTATGTCCATCAGCGATAAACAATCGTCCAGGTTTTTTGGCTTGATAACATTCATATGTACCAGTTCTCCCAACTATTTGAATTGAAATTCTAGTGGGTTCGCGAGCAAAAACATAGGCATTAGCACACTTAGCGATAGCTGTAGTTTCTGTTCGAAATAGCGCAACCTGGAAAGCTTTTGCTGGCTTGCATATTGGATCTCCTTGATACCCACCAATATCGTTAGCAAAACTCGTAACTTCAATAAAGGGCATTGGGTTTTTAATACCTCCTAACGCAACTTGAGCAGGACCAATCGAGTGAGCATACATCAATGGATCAAACATTTGATACCAAGAGTCGATACGAGGAGTATCAACATCTCCAAAACCCCTGTCTCTCCATCTATAAGTAACATCGTGCAAATATTCCGATTCAGCATAAACTGGTTCCCCAATTTTCCCCGTCGATACGAGTTGAGCAGCATACAATACCTCAGGAATAAAACAATAATTCTCTCCAAGTTGATATATTTTACCAGATGTGTCCTCAGCGCCTATAATTCGATTAATATCTTTCTCACTAATAGCCATTGGTATCTCTGAAAAAACATGTAGATTCGATTCTAATGCAATAACAGCTTGATCCGCATGGTACTGAGGCGGGCTAGCTATAATAATTCCGTCAAGATCTTTATTATCTAATAGATCCTCAAATGTTTCTGCCGGTTTGATTCCTTTCCTTTTTTTAAGCATTTCAATAACATTTGGATTTGGATCAAAACCGGCAATTAATTTTGATCTCCCCTTTAGTAATGGATGATTGTCTATTTCAGCTATAAGGCCAATTGAGTGAATACCAAAACCTACGATCCCGAGCTTTATGAGATTCCCCATAATTATAGTTAATTCAGAAAATTATTAATACTTGAGTATAGCTGACAAAATTGTAGATTATAGTTTCAGTGAGTTTAATTTTTGTGAGAGATTCCACTTTATATGGATAAAAAAATTGTGTTAATTGGCGCTGGTAGTGCCGCTTTTGGACCACCAACTTTCATTGATTTGAACTTAAGTAAAGTGTTAGAAGGTTCTACTATTACACTTGTTGACATAGATACAGAAAAACTACAAATGGTATTTGAAGTATTATCCGAAGATAATAAAAAACTTGGTGATAAATTCAATATCGAATATACACCAAATAGAGAAAAAGCTCTTAAGGGTGCGGATTTCGTCATCAATTCTACCGAGCACGGAGATCGCTTTGAATTACGTTGGCAAGATAACACAATCCCTAGAAACCTTGGTTCAACAGAACGAATGGGTGAGAATGGAGGTCCTGGAGGTTTCTTCCATAGTGCTCGTCAAATTCCTGAGATTATTAAGATTGTTAAAGATGCAAAACGAATTTGTCCAGATGCATTTTTCATTAATTATTCAAATCCTATGTCTCGTATATGTTTAGCTTTGAAAAGAACCGTACCTAACTTAAAAATGTTTGGTCTTTGTCATCAAATCGAATTATTAGCTCCCCATCATTTACCAAAGATTGTAGATAAAAATATAGAAGACTTACAGATAATTACTGGAGGTCTTAATCACTTCGCGTTTTTAATGGGGTTAAAAGAAAAAACAACTGGAAAAGATCTAATGCCCATCTTTAATGATAACTGTTTAACCTATTTTAAAGAAAAATGGGACAGATTTCATTATGCAGATCTAACATTTGAGATATATAAAAGGTTTGGATGGTTTCCTTATGTTGGGGATAATCACATTTGTGAATATCTACAATTTGGGTCTCATTATACAACTGCTCAAGATTTAACCGATTGGATTACTAGAATGGAACTGGGGAAGAGAGCTATAAATTTCCAACTAAATTGGTTTTATAAGAGATTAAAGAGAGGTAAATATCCTAAAGATGGTATGCTTATTAAAGACCCTTCTGGAGAAAGAGCTATTCCTATTATTGAAGCAATAGTCCAAGACAGTAATTCGTATGAAATAGCTGTTAATATTCCTAACGAGGGAATTATTGAAAATCTACCTCAAGATTTAGTAATTGAATGTTCAGGAACTGTTAATAAAGAGGGGATTCAAGGAGTAAAATTAGGGAGCATTCCAACAAATATTGCTGCGATCCTACGAATCGAAGCCTCTATACAAGATTTATGCGTCGAAGCGATTCTCCGAGAGTCAAAAGACTTAGCTATTGATTGTCTTGCATTGGATGTGAATTGTGGTAGTTTTGAAATGGCAGAAGCTATTTTTGATGAGATGATGGATGTGCAAAAACAATATTTGCCCAATTTTAGATAATTATTCATGATCTGAATTTGAGAATGGATTTCTAGCCTAGTTTACCTCACTCTATTAACGGGAAAACCTCTTAAAAGGGATTTTTTAAAAGAAAAAGATTTCTCAAGCTGGTAATTATAATAAGTCTAAGGAATTAGAAAATATATGGTTTTCACATAAACTTGAATAAAAATAAATTACTTTATAGAATTATTTATTTGAGTAAAGAAACGAATTATGCTTATTGAAAAACTTGGTTTTGAAAGTACTGATAAGGTTGTAATATTACACATTGACGATGTAGGCTTTTCTCACGCTTCAAATGTAGCTACTTTTGAATGTTTGGATTTTGGCATTGCTAGTTGTGGCTCAGCAATAGTTCCTGCCCCTTGGTTTTTAGAGACCGCGTCAATTTGCAGAGAGAAGCCCTCCTATGATATTGGTGTCCATATAACTCTCACAAGTGAATACGACTATTACAGATGGCGGGCATTGAGTAGCGTAGACACTAAAACAGGTTTGCTCGACTCAGAAAGGTCTTTGTGGCGAACTGCTGAGGAAGCAATTGATCGCATAACTACTCAAGCGGCAGAAGTGGAAATGCGAACTCAAGTCCAAATGGCGATTGATAACGGTATCGATGTCACTCATATTGATACACACATGGGTACTGTTATGGCACCTAAATTTCTCCCTTCCTATTTGAAAATTGCCCGAGAGTTTAATGTTCCTGCATTTCTACCACGAGTTTCGAGAACTGAGTTAGAAGCTAGAGGATTAGGAGCTCTCGCGGATTTCTACTTAAAGTTGCTAGATGATATGGAAAAGAAAGGAACTCCACTAATCGATAATATAGTTACTGAGACAATGGGAGATAGCCCTAATAAAACCGAATATTACTGTAAAATGTTTAAGGAAATTAAACCGGGAATAACGCACTTTCTGTTCCACCCCGCAAAAGTGAGCCCTGAATTAAAATCTATCGTCCCAAATTCAGCTAAATGGCGAGATCTTGATTATCAAGCATTTACCGATCCAAAACTCAGAGAATGCGTTAAAGAATATGACCTAAAAGTGATTGGATATAGAGAAATAAGAGATGTTCTTAGAGGAAATTAAATACAAGCAGATGTTAAGCATAGTTTACCCAAATTGGAGATGACCATCCCCTTTCACCGTCGAATTGAGTTGTTCTTATGTAATAATAAGTAGTTTCTCCTTTTTTCAAAGAGCTATCTTCAAAAGCAAACTTAATTCTATCGCTTGATGGCACCCTAATTGCGATTACATTACCATTTTTAATGAGTTCTACACTTTCAAGCTTATTAGTGCCACACACAGTTCCAATTATGATAGGAGGTTTTGAGACTTCCACTTCTTCCCCCATTAAAGCAGATTCTATCTTAATTTTTACCCATATTCTTTCTCCAGTAGTAGCATAACACTTCCTTTGATTAATACTTTGAATCAATTTCTTTGAACTTAATTTATCAGAAAAAATAGCAGCTATTCCAGGTCGATATCTTAAAATTGGAACTATATTTTTCATTTTATACTGCCTTACAGGACGTCCAGGGTGCGAATAGTGGTCGTCTCCACCACCAATGAAACCTAATTTAAAGCCATTGTTTAACGCCCAAATTACGCTCCCTTTTTTCTTATTATTTACCAAGGGTCTATAATTTCCAGAATATGTTTCGCTTGAGCCATGAGTGGAATAAATTTCAACTACTTTTTCCATTTCATTATCAACTTCGGTCCAAGATGTTCCCATTACATAACTAACCGGTGTGTGAGAAATTATGGCGCATTCTACGCCTTTAAGAGCTTTATATAAATGATGTTGAAAGCAACCATTCTCAGAATAATAATCAACTAAGGGAGCTTTTTCTGCTGTTTCAATAGGAAAAAGGATTACTTTATCAGATATAGATTCATAAGGGCTTGGCATTTTTGTTGCAAGAGTTACACAATAATTCCTTCCAGACCACTCGTAAGCGGGGATTGCAACAAAATCCTCATTACTCCAATCTTTACATAAATTTACTATGGAACTCCATACAATTTTGTTATATGGATAAGATATATTTGTACGCCCCTCCATGAATTCGTTATTTCTTTGGTTTAAGTGATCTCCTAAGGCAGCAAAATCGTGCAGAACAACATTTTTTGCGTAATGAAATGCGTCTCTTCCGGTACCAATACCGTCTGAGAATTCTCGAGTGTGAATATGAGTATCTCCCCAATATACCTCATTTTCAATATCTTCATCCCAAATAATAGGATTTGATGCTCCAGAAATATGTTCGTAACTGACATATAATTTCCCTATAGTTAAATTCAATTCAGGAACAACTGGAAATTGAGTATAACCGGTGTTGTATTGCCTTAATGTAGTGATATTTGAACTCTGGATATTTATTTTCTTAAACTTTAATTTCTTTTTAATTTTAACGTACCCCTTCTCTAATTTAGCGGTGTTTGGATAATCTAAACACTCATCACCGATAATATCAACTACTTCGTTAAAATTATTATCTCTATTTCCGTACTTATCTAAAGCTACAATTTCAATATCTACAGGTTTTTCGTGATATAACATGGGGATTTTAACTAAAAAGGAGTTCGCTTTTCCTGAAATCATGGATATTTTTTTAAATCCAATCCTTGAAAATAATTTTTCTTTAGGAAGTTTCATATCTAGTGCACAGTAAACTTTATCAATATAAGCCATTTCACCAGCAGTATTTACAGATTTTGTGCCATTGTAATTAAACTGAATGTAGTCTCCATGTTTCATAGGTTCGAGAATAATATATCCTAACATCAAACTGGAATGTGTAATTTTGATTTTACCATTTATAGAAGCCAAAATTGAGCAGAAATCATTCTTCAAATTTATTGGCTCCCAGCCATAAGGAATTATAAATCTAAAAAGAGTGCGACGAGGATATTCTTTCTTGGAAGTAAATTTAATTCTTATTGAAGCTTTACTATCAACAAGATATTCGTCATTCAGTTCAAAATCGATATCTAATGCTTCATTTACCCTTTCTCTGTAATCGTAATACTCGATTCCATCTTCATTTGGTTCCATTTTCATCACCTATTTAGTATTTTTTATGTTTAGAGAACATCTTTTCGGTTCTTTAAATATCGTTAGAAAACCAAATAAGTTTTTAATAAAGTTTGGTTGATATTCTTGTTTACTTTTTAGCATTATCAGGATTCCTTTGAATTCAATTTTTATCTCAATAATTCTCTAAGATGCTTGTTTTAAGAGAGAAGAAATATAGTCCCATTTCTTGTTTATTTTTTCAGCAGTTCGCAATCTGTTAAATATTTTATACTCAAAAGCTCCAATTAGGTTATATAACCCTATTACTTCCTTGTATACTTCGTAATTTTGGAAGAGAGTTTTATAATCCTCAATATTTTCAGAGCTCCATATGATTTCTTCCTTTTTCATCTTCTCTACTATGTTTTTAACCCAAAAATCTGCCATTTCCATGGAATAGTACAATCCTGAAGATCCAAATGGATTAACAAATCCCGCACAGTCTCCAATAAGAACTACACCAGGAAAAGGTACAAAGTTTTCTACCATTCGAGCATTTGGAAGATAGGTTACTTCTTCGTAATCAATTTTAGCCCCCTTAAAGAAATCGCTAAACCCAGGATAGCTTTTCTTTAAATTTCCCCAGACTTTCATTATCTCGTCGCTAGTTGGGATTACAACAGTTTTCATTTGAGGGACTTGCGCCATTCTTAACATTAAACCTACTTCAACTCTTTTATCCTCTAACGGGAATATATAAGCAACGCACTGAGGGAAGTTAGGAGAATAGTCTAAATCACCATTTCCAATAAAATAAAAATTCAAATCGGGAGTTTCCTTCATATCGATATTGGCTTCACTAATTAAGCATTTTACAATTGGGCAGTTTATTTTTTCGTCATAAGGTACTCCATAATGTCTACCAATTACACCGGAATATCCACTACAATCTAGTATTGCCTTTCCGTAAATTTCGTTTGTATCCCCAGAATTATCTTTGTACCTTACCCCTACACATAACCCATTTTTCTCAATGGGTTTTATAACTTCACTTTTTAGTAAAATTTCAACTCCTACTTCGGTTGCTCTTTCTACGAATCTATCGATAAATGTACGCCATTCGAAAAAATAATGAGGATATTCGCGGAAAGTGGTTGTTGTTTGTAAGTCCCCAGGAGAATGCCAAACTCGACCTCCATTTGATTTAATTCCTATAGAGGGAAGAAAATCTTTTCCTAGAATATCATCAACAATAGAATAATATCCCATGCCTTCACCACGAGGCTTTGGTCCAGCTTGTTCTCCTTTTTCTAAAACAGCTACTTTAAATCCTTCTCTAGCAGCCACTATACCTGCTGTTAAACCAGCCGGTCCGGCTCCAACAATTACAAAATCAAAATTCCTTGAATTTTTAATAGTCATAGTTTGAAATAAGAAAAAAGTAAATTAATTATTTTTGTTGTTAGCATATTAAATGAGTGAGTAATTGATATAACTTTTAAGTAACCAAAATATAATTCATAATATTTTAACTTCAAATAAACGCAATAAAACAGGATATAATTTATGTTTGATGTTGTCATATCTGGAGCAGGCCCCGCGGGTTCTAGATGCGCTCAAGTTCTTGCGGAGCAAGGTTATGAAGTTGCTTTGCTCGAAAGAGATGTAAATTGGAGAAAACCGTGCGGAGGCGCAGTAAGTTCACGTATTTTTAAATATTACCCTCAACTACGAAAATTGGGTTATCATCCAATTACAGGAGTGACGATTTATTCTGGAGATTACCATAAACTACAGTATTCATGGAAAAATGTTAGAGATTATTCTATAAATGTAGATCGGTTAGAATTTGATAATATCCTTAGAAATTTTGCCGTAGATGCAGGAGCACACTTATTTAATAAGAATCTGTCTCTTGACTTTATTACAAAAAATAAGAAAAAGATAGGAATTAAAACGAAAACCCCATCAGGAACAAAAGATTATTTAGGGCAAATTTTAATTGTAGCAGATGGAATGAGCTCGAAGTTAGCCCCTAAATCTGAACTGAGAGGAAAATGGCAAATCGATGAGATAGGGTTATGTAAATGCGCTATAATGAAAGGTGAAAATAACTTAGATAAGAATGCTATTTCTTTGTTTTTTAGAGCATATAAAGGATATGGGTGGATATTTCCTCTTGATGACAAGCGTTTTAACATAGGGTGTGGCACTTTGTTAGACGAAAATTTAAACACAAACTTAAATCAAGCATATTCAGAGTTTTTAAATGATCCTCATATTAAGCAATTCTTTCCTAAATCAAAATACGAAGAAATTTGGAGCGCAGCTTATCCTATACCCGCCTTAGGGGTGAGAGAAAAATGTTTATATGGAGATAATGTATTAATCATCGGAGATGCTGCAGGTTTTGTATCTCCTATCAGTGGCGAGGGAATACACCCAAGCGTAGTATCTGGAAACGCTGCTGCTGAAATCGCTACTGAAGCTTTGAAACAAGGAGACTTTTCGACTCAAATGCTAAAGAAGTACAAACAATATCCTAATATAAAAAAAATTATTAGAAATTTTAAAATGAAAGTATCTATGGTGGAGTTTTTATTCGAAAACCAAGGCCTAAACCTTTCTAAGATGTTTGAATTAGCTGATGCAGAAGACTCGATAAGGGAGGATGTTATTAACATGTTCTTGTTTAATACTCCGCCTTCAAAAGAATTACTCTTAAGAATTAAATCTTAAAGTTTAGGTAAATAGTTTTCATCTTTTTAACTGAAATAAGGTTTAAAGGGATTCTGATATTTATTAAAATAAGTTACCATGGATAATCTAAAGACTCATATCCTACAAATTTTTAATTTTATAGCACTTCCATATTACGGATTATTATCAGCAGCAGTTGGTATAGCAGGAGATATCATAGCTATATCGCTTTTTCCAAATTTTAGTTTAAGGTACATGATAAGCGACTTAGGAACTGGTCCTGGCGCAATATACTTCAACATCGGGACGTTTCTATCTGGTATTTTTGCATTATTGACATATCTACACATAATAAAAATTCTTGAGAACGAAAATCTCAATCATCCAAGAGTACTCAGAATCGGAAAAGCATTTGCGATTAATTCCTGTCTTTTTTTTGCGTTAATTGGTTTTGTTCCTTCAGTTAGAAGTAATATAATACTTTTTACCCTTCATGGAGGGGTTGCGTTAATAAGTTTAATAAGTGGAGTAATTTATTTAAGCTCGTTTAGCTTTCTTTTCTTTAAAAGTGAGAAGTTTACAGGGCTTGTTGGGTATCTACCGTTAATAGCAGTAATATTTATTACCCCATTTTTGTTCTCATGGCATCCAATAACGGAATGGCTTATGACCTTTGGTATTACATTCTGGATTGTTGCTATTTCAATTTACATGCTTTATCATAAGATGTAATTCATTTTCTTCAGACAACATTTTCTCGTATTAATTATTAAAATAGTATTAAAACGATATTTAATAATCTTAAGTTAATGCCCGAATGGATTGGATACATTTTAACCTTGGATGCTTTGTTCACGTGGGGAATCGCATCCTTAGTATATAAATTTAGTTTAGGTAAAATTGAGTCAAAACCAGGCCTGTTTTTTCGACTAGTTTTTGTATCGTGCTCGACATTTCTTCTTTCTCTGTTATTCGGAGCTTTTTCGTCTATTTTTATGTTGAGCACCCAAAATTTAACTGAATATTTAGTGATGTGCTTGATTTCCGGTTTATCTGTTACGATTGGAGACTTATTATATTTCATCTCCTTAGAAAAGATTGACGTCTCTCGCGCATTTCCGCTAACTCAATTAAGCTTAATATTTGTATATCCCTTCGCTTTTATTTTATTTGGAGAAGAACTAAATATTTCTATAATTATAGGAGGATTGTTGATTCTAATCAGCGTTTTCTTCTTAAGTTCTAAAGATAAACCTAACAATATTGAGGTTAGTACTGAAAAAGAAAAAAAGAGTTCAGAAAATTTGGTATTAGGAGTATTATTTGCTGTTGGGGCAGCTGTTCTTTGGGGTCTTTCTATTGTTGCGTTTAACCAAGCAAGAATCATTTCAAACGATGTTTTCGTCACCAATTTCGTTAGGGTTTTTTTTGGAGCAATCCTTTTCCTTATCATTGGAATTTTTCAGAAAGATTTCTATTCTAGTTTTACAAAGGCTAATAGAAAAAACATCAAGTATTTCATATACGTAGGTATAGCAGGAGCTTTATCATTAGGATTAGCAGATACTTTATTTTATAAAGCAGTGGAAATAAATACTTTGGTCTTAACATCAACCTTTACAGCTAATACACCGATGGTTCAACAAATTTTCTCTATATTGATTTTAAAAGAAAAATTCCGAAAGAGATTTATAGTTGCTGTCGGATTAATAATTGTTGGCAACTATATCATTTTATTTTTATAGGTTCATTAATCAATGTGAGAACTATTATGATTAGAGTCGAAATAATTGTATTAACGAATAATATTGTTTTACCTTTTCAAAATATTCGAGAAAACCACTTTTTGGATTTTATCGAATTAAACAAATTATTTGCGTCAAAATCACTAGCTGAACACGGTTTAGGTTTTTTAATTAATGTATATGATGTTATAGATTCAGATAATCCTGGTAGCGACAAATTATTAAAAAAAATAGTGTTTGATACCGGAAGTGTAAACTTAACATATCTCCATAATCTGGATCTTCGAGGATACCCCTTATACGATGTAGATTACATAGTATTGTCGCATTGGCATTACGATCACACGGGGGGATTAATTAAGATATTAGAACGTATGGATAAGAAAGTACCAATTATCTGCCATGAGAGTGCTATGTTCGAGAGATTCTTTAAACGAGTTATAAACTTAAAGAATGAAGATTTGGCTGGAAAAAAAAGAACTGAACTTTTACCCCTACTCTCATCCTTAAAAATAGTCAATCAAGAGCCAATAAACCTCGATTTAGTTAAAAAATTAAAAGGGGAGATTCACTTCACAAAGGATTCTTATGAAATTCTTAATATCGAAGGACTTAAAATATTAGCAAGTGGTGAAATTCCTAGAAATCATATCGAAGAAGATTTTAATAACTTCTTTTCGCTTCAAGAGGGAACTCTTAAAATTGATAAAATTTTAGATGATAAGTGTCTAATCTTAGAGTTTGAGGAGAACACTATCTTATTAAATGGATGTTGCCATTCCGGTTTAATGAATACTTTAGATTATACAAAAACAATTTCAAATAAGCCCGTTAGTCATATTATTGGGGGGATGCATATGGCTCAAGCACCAGATCAAAGAATACTAAATACGTTAGATTATTTAGAAAAAATGGAAAAATATAGGGATGAAGTAGTTGTTTTTCCCATGCATTGTAGCGGGGAAAAATTTAGACAATTAGCCAAAGACTACGAAAGTGCTGGAATTAAATGTTATGATGTGAGCGTAGGGACCAAATTTAATTTTTTATACTAAAGTCTTTCTTGTTTAAGTAAATGAATATCATTTAAAAACTAATCAATAGGAGGATTTAAAAACATTTAAAATTTAGACTCATCAAAATTATGTAGCTTTTTAAACTTGTAATGAATTACCGAATTAAATAATAAAAAATATATAGGAATTTATCAATAAAATTATTGATGGTTATACATGAATACTCGAAAATTTATGAATAGACAGAAATTACTAATTGATGATACTATAAGTGCACTTCTGCTAATAATTATAATTTATCTAATCATATTTAATATTAAATTAGCTATTATGTCATTGGCAGTGTATCCTTTTTTCTCTCTACTAGTGTATGGATTTTATAGAGCTTACAAGAGTATTTTTGATAGAAATTTAAAATTTATATTTAGAGTTTTAAATATATCATTTGGAATAGCAAGTATTATGTTCTCGAGTAATTTTATAGATTCTCTGCTCACTCATCCTAAAACACCTACGAGCTTTACTATATATCTCTTAGGTATGCCTATTTTTCTTATAGGACTTGCGGGATTATTAAAGGGATTAATCGTTAATGTATATACTCCTAATTTTCGGATTTTGAATGTATTAATCGGCGCACTCACCATTTTTTTTGCTGTTTTTGCCATTGTTTATGTGGAAATAGGATTTATATTTCATCTTTTCACTCTTTTGACAACTTTAACGCTTAACGGGATATTGAGATCAGCGTTATATTTGAGTGAGTATGGATTAAAACTAAAAAACCTTAAAAATTTAAAACTTGTTTGGTTCATTATGGATAATCTTCCATTACAACTAGAAGAGAATCAGATTAAACCATAGTGAAAAATCTCAAGAATTTTTTATCCTTATTTTAAGGTTTTAGTATAAATAATATATCATAATCTTTTATTAATACATAATATATAAAATTTTAAAAATAACTAATTCAAGGTTTTTGGTTAAAATATGTCTGAAATTCATTTTAATAAAGAAAAAGGATCTCAAATAAAATTATTCACTCCTGGACCCGTTTATGTCCCAGAGAGAATATTAAAAGAAATGTCAAAACCAAACGACACACATAGATCAAAACCATACGCAGAAATGCATCAACTTGTAGAAGAAGGCCTTCAAAAGCTTTTATACACTTCCGATACAATCCTTATCTCCACCTCAAGTGCTACGGGCTTAATGGAAGCTTGTGTAAGGAATTTAGTAAAAGAGGATGAAAAGGCTTTATTTTTCTCAATTGGAGCTTTTGGAGATCGTTGGTATAAAATTGGAGTCAATAACGGGAAAATAGCCGTAAAAGAAAGTGTAGAATGGGGTAAGGCTATCACGCCTGAAGTCGCCCAAGAAGCATTAAATAAAGACAAATACTCTGTAGTTTTTATACAGTCAAACGAAACTTCTACTGGAGTATATAATCCAATTAACGAGGTTATTCCTGTTATTAAAGATTCTGGCGCTTTAGTATGTGTTGATGCTACTTCATCTATGGCAGGTATTAAAGTTGAAGTTGATAAACTAGGAATTGATGTCTGTTTAGCTTCGGTTCAAAAAGCTTTGACTATACCTCCAGGATTATCAGTATGTTCTATATCTTCTGCAGCGATCGAAAAAGTCCCTCAAGTTAAAAATAGAGGATTTTACTTCGACTTCTTAGATTTAGTGAAGCGAAACGAAAAGCATCAAACACCTGCAACACCTCCTATCCCTCAAATTAGAGCTTTAGCAGCACAGTTAGATTACATCCTTAATCACGAAGGATTAGATAAGAGATTTGAAAGGCACATCCAACTTGGAAAGCGTACAAGAATGTGGGCAAGGGATGTTAATTTTGAAATGTTTCCAGAAAAAGGATATGAATCAAATACTGTTTCTACTATGAAAAATTCCTTAAATATTGATATTGCGAAGATGGTTTCAACATTGTTAGATAAAGGATATCGTATTGTAAATGGATATGGAGACTTGAAAAATAAAACATTCCGTATCGGTCATATGGGTGAAATTACGATAAAAGAACTTGAAGAAATGCTAAAGGTTCTAACCGATATCGTATCCAACTTAAGAATGAGTCAATAAATTTAATATTTATAACCTATTATTTTTTTAATCATAAATTCTGCGAATTTTTTACTTGAAGAGTTGATTAGGATCACTAAGGTTATCTATTTAATTTAACAAAAGTTCTTAAAACATAATCGTACTAAAAATATTAGTTATTTGATTTTTAGAATAAATTATGATTCATATGAAAATTTTAATTAGCGATAAATTGGAGGAAGAAGGAGTAAAAATTTTCAAGGATAATGGGTTTGAGGTTGTTAAAAACTTCGAGATAACGAACGAACAGCTTAAAAACGATATTGGAAAATACGATGGGATTGTCATACGTTCTCGAACCAAGTTAACGGCAGAAGTTTTAGAACATGCAACAAACCTTAAAGTTATTGGCAGAGCTGGAGTAGGATTAGATAATGTTGATAGAGTGAAAGCGGCTGAATTAAACATTGAAGTTTTAAACACACCGCAGGCACCGTCCGTTTCGGTAACAGAATTAGCATTAGGTTTAATGTTTACATTAGCTAGGCATATATCTGTCGCTGATCGAACTATGCATAATGGAGAATGGAACAAAAATCAATATCTCGGTTATACGCTGAAAGGGAAAAAATTAGGTTTAATAGGTTTTGGAAATATTGCAAAACAATTAGCAAAAAAAGCAATAGCTTTAGAAATGGAAGTCGGAGTTTTTTCAAGATTCAGCAAAGGACCTGAAGCTGTAGAAGAAGCTAAAAATATTGGATGTAGAATTTATTCTTCTATTGATGATCTGCTTAAGGACGCACAAATTGTATCTTTACATCTCCCCGCAACTTCTCAGACAGAGAACACCATTAATGGATCAAACATTAAACTGATGAGAAAAGATTCTATTCTAATAAATACTGCTAGAGGAAAGCTAATCGAAGAAAAGGCTTTAATCAATGCTCTAGTAAATAAGAAAATCGGTGGAGCTGCATTAGATGTCTTTAGAGAGGAACCTCTGAAAGATATGGGGTTAATTAAGTGTGAGGGGAACTTAATTCTTACACCTCATATTGCAGCTCAGACAATAGAAACACAAGTTTACGCAGCTACGAAAATCGCTGAAAAAATGTCAAATTTCTTAAAAAATTATAAAAATTAGTTTTTTTTTTCTTTTCTTCCTACACTTATTATGGGTTAAAGCTTGGATATTTTTACAATTACAGAAAAGTAAGCTCCTGATAGTTCTGATTCTTCTGGTTTTTCTGGTGTGAAAAAATTAACATTCTCATAAGCTGAGTTAGTAAATGGTAACCCGGAATAAATTAAAGCGGTTCCGGATTTTAAATCATCATTTCTATCCAAAATAAATTGCGCTTCATTAAACTTGTTAGAAACCAATACTTTTTCGTTTAATTCTAGTCCAAATAATTCAATATCATAGAGATTTAAAAAGATCTTTCCAAAAACATTCTCGAATTCTTTATGAACTTCTCCCAATTGGGAATGAATGAAATATTTATGAGCCGGGGAGAGTAAATAAAACTCGTTTTGATTTCGGTGTAAAAGAAAATCTAGCTCAGGATCAAATAATTCTAAATCGGAGCTTTGAATTTGAATCTTTCCATTAAAAGTTGGAAAATTTAAGTCTCTATATGGGATATTATTAATTCCGAATGGGATATAGTATCCATGGTGTTTTATACTTTGTTGCACTTCTTTAGGTAATAATTCAAAGCACTTTTCGAAAATTTCTTCTTGAGTTTCGTGAAAAAGCTTATAATCCTCCCATTTTTGTTTCTTTGCTAATAGTTGAAAAAATTCGTAATTTGATACACAATCAGGATATGGACATGGACCACCTTGATTTATCGATAATCCAGGGGTAAAATAAGGTGGTATAAAATCATCACATTCAAGATCGAATTTTGCGGGGATTATGATATCTGCAAATTTCATAGTCTCGTTTAGAAACATATCCAAAACTACTACAAAAAGATCGTCTCGGGACAAGGAATTTCTTAAAAGAGTCTGATTCGGTAGAGAACTTGCAGGATTAAGATTATAGATAAATAACATCTTAAACTTATCCGAGTCTAAAGAGGATCCTAGAGTTACCAGTGGAATGCTATTACATGGGGGGTATAAATGTGGAAGTGTGATATAATTCATAAGCGAGTCTGTAAATTCTTTACTAAAACCACTTTGAGAGAATAAAAATCCTGTTCCTAGTTTCCCGAAATTACCAAGGAAGACTTGGATTAGCGCAATTGTATTCAAATTTTTTCCACCGTAAAAGTACTTCTGAGGTCCAAATCCTACAATGAACAAGGTCTTATGCTGAAATCTAATGAGAATTTCTACAAAAGCGTCTAGAGCGTCACGAGTTAATCCCGTATGGTGAAAAATTTTAAATTCATCAATTTTTTGAACTTTTTTAAGAAGAGTTTTGTAGTTATCAACATGGTGAGTGAGGAAATCTATATCGTATTTTTCAGCTAAACCAATTTTGTTCATAATATATTTTGCAATCAGATAATCAGTACCTGGGAACGGTTGCAGATGTAAAAAGGCATTTTCTGCTAGTTTAATTTTAACAGGATTCACTACAACAACTGTTGAACCATTTTCAATTGCTCTTTGAACTAAGAAATAAGCGTGATTATTTCGATCAGATAAATTACTACCCCAAATGACAATTAGTTTATTATTGGGATTATTTATTTGGAAGGGATTTGTTGTTGAATAATTACCGAACATTTGGCTTAACGCGTGATTTCCAGCTTCGTTACATATACCTCCATTTGTGATTGTAGCACCAAGTTTACCGAAGAATCTATTTGGAGAAAATTGCGATATCAATCCACTATTTCCAGCGTAAAAAGCGGCTACAATAGAAGATGGGTCAAATTCGTTATTAACTGATGTTAGTTTTTCTGAAATAAGATTTAAAGCATGATCAAGACTAATTGGCTTAAAAGAGTTTGTACCTTTAGGACTTGAACGTAACAAAGCTGATTTCAATCGATTAGGATGGTAGAGTAACTCTTCCCTGTGATTGAGTTTTGGGCAAAAAAAACCGTTTGTAAGAGGGTGGTTTTTTAAGGGTTTAGCAATTATTAATTTCTTCTCAGGAGCTTGATCGTTCCATTCTCCCATAAATACACATGAACCGTAGCAATCTTTGGAGCATGTTCCATACCTTTTTACATTTTTTATATGTTTATTCAATCTTTTTAGCTCCAATTTTAAATAGAAATTGTTAATCTTCGCTTAAATCGTGGAGAACTAAACCCGATAAAAGCTTAGGATCAAACCATGTCGATTTTGGCGGCATCACGCCTCCTGAATCAGCGATTGACTCCAAATCCTTTATATCAACAGGATAAAGATTGAAAAATGCGTCGTTACCTTTTTCAGTTGTATACTCTTCCATGGTATTTGGATCTTCTAATCCCCCAACAAAGAAAATGTTATCGTCAGAACGAATGTTGACAATCCTTAATATCGGGCCCAAAACTTTATCTTGAAGAATAGCTACATCTAAGCTGTCCCGTCTTGAGTCATAAGTTTTCTCTATAGTTTCTAATTTATACCATTTTCCTTTTATGCAGAGTGCAGTTTGATTTTTTCTATTTGGATTAAAAGCTGTTTTAACTTTTTTAATATAATAAATTTCCTCTAACCTTCTTAAAAACTCTGCCTTACCATCTTTTAATTTTTTAATAACCCGGTTATAAGGTAGAATTCGAATCTGGTCGTCTGAGGCAACATAAGATAATAAAAATT
>Ga0114922_10001310_pt1 | contig 23784 bp, 14 predicted proteins | sample AartaG_FD_100975 | JGI IMG/M metagenome (GOLD analysis project Ga0114922, IMG submission 100975) | Deep subsurface microbial communities from Aarhus Bay to uncover new lineages of life (NeLLi) - Aarhus_00045 metaG | ecosystem: Environmental > Aquatic > Marine > Oceanic > Sediment | place... | reverse complement strand
CGGCCTGCCCGCTGGGATTCCCCACCAGGCCAGCACAACGATGGCCGCGCAGCAGGCGGCCATTGCCGCAAACAGGGCCGCCTTCCGCCTGCCGCTGGTGTCACGGACCTGGAAGGGCAGCTGCCGTGCCTCTGGGGCGATGTCGAATCGGTAGAGACTGGACCTGGGCCACAAGAGCTGGCGAACCCACTCCATCCCACATCCCCCCGTCACTTGCCATAAAGGAGCTTGCCCCGCACGCCGCGCGCATTCTACCGACCCGCTGGCGACGGAATCAACCCGGCCGTCGCGTGCGTCATCCCCAGTTTGAGCGCGCCTTCGCCCCGCGCTCGGACGCGGCGAGATGCAACACCGTCCGAAGAACGGGGGCGTCTCTCGGAGTGCGGCGCCTTGGCGCCGCCTTCAGAGCCGGTGGCTTGCCGCCGGCCAACAGCGGGCGGGGCAAGCCCCACCCAACCAAAGCGCTGGCCAGCCAGCGCACTCCAAAACCTTCGTCTGCGCGCCAGGCCGCTCCGTTGCCTCTGTTGGCTGCAACACTCCGGGCCAGCAACGACGAGAACTGCGGACGACTCCCAGCCGTCGCGCTTCGGGGCTTCGGGCCTCAGGGGAGGGCGGCCGGCCCGCCGGGGCTGCTGTGTACTTCCAGCCAGTCGAGCAAGGCCGTCAGGCTGGCGGTGGCGACGCAGATCGACGTGTCCGCCGCCCCGTAGTAGACGCGTAGCGTGTCGCCGTCCTCGGCCAGCGTGCTGCCGCAGGGGAAGACGACGTCCGGCACGTCGCCGACCCTCTCATACGGCTCCACAGCCCCGAAGATCCACTCGTCCCCCCGCAGCAGCAGTGTGTTCGGGTGCTCCAGGTCCAGCAGGGCCACCCCGAGACGATAGAGCGAACCGGCGGCCGTTGTCTTCACCCCGTGATAGAGCACCAGCCATCCCTTGGGCGTCTCGATGGGCGGCGTGCAGAGGCCGATCTTCCCCGCGTCCCACCAGGCTCCCCGGCGCGCCTCGATGAGGATCTGCAAGTCGCCCCAGTGCTTCAAATCCGGCGAGAACGACATCCACATGTGGGCCGCTCTATCCGGCGCGCTCGGTCGGTGGATCATCGCCCACCGGCCGCCGAAGCGGCGCGGCAGCAGGGCCGCGTCCTTGTCGTCGGGGTGCTGGACCATCCCGAGTCGAGTGAACGACCGGAAGTCGTCCGTGCAGGCGATCGAGACGCCGGGCCCGCCGAGTGAGTAGCAGGTGAACGTGACGGCGTAGCGCCCCGTCTCGGGCAGGTAGGTGATCCGGGGATCCTCGATGCCCCAGACCTCCTCGGGGTGTTGGGCCGGGTCTGGCATGAGGGTGGGATGCTCGTCGATCTGCCAGTTCGTCAGGCCGTCGGCCGAGCGGGCGGCGCACAGGTGCGATATCCCGCGCATGTCCTCGCAGCGGGCCAGCAGCAGCGTCTCGCCCGACTCCAGCCGCACGGCGCCCGCGTTGAAGACGCTGTTGATCCGGTACGGCCACTGGTCGGCCGTCAGGATCGGGTTGCCTTCGTAGCGCGTAAAAAGGTCAAGTCTCTGTGGCGCCATCTCAGTGGACCTTCAACGTTGAGGTCGGCGGTTGTCGGTTTCTGGTGCCGCTGGGGACGTATCGAATGACCATTGCGCCTTCGCCATACCGGTAAGTCTGACCGGTTTTCGTAGGGGCACGGCGCGCCGTGCCCCTACTTCACGAAGCCGACAGGAAGCCTAGCCCGAAGTCCGGTCCTGACCCTCCCCTCGTTCAGTTCAATGGTTCCAGAGGGATCGCCAGTAGGCCAGATCCTTGTGCGTCTGCTCCACCACCTGCTCCTCGTTCATGTCCATGTAGCTAAAGGAGCCCTGGTACTCCGAGTGGAAGGAGATGGGGCCCTGGAAGTCCATGGCCTTCAAGCACTTGATGAAGGCGGGCCAGTCGGTCAGCCCGGCGTCCAGCGGCACCATCTGCAGGCGCCAGCCCTTGCGGGGGGCGGTCGGCCCGCCCATGTAGAAGAAGGCCAGGTCCTTGACTGCGACCATGAAGAGGCGATCGGCGGCCAGGTCCAGACCCATCATCCATCCCAGCTCGGCGCCTTCGACGGTGCAGTGGCCGGCGTCGTAGTAGAGGCCGATCGTGTCCGGGTCACGGTCCTCGATCAGGCGCATCACGAAGTTCGCGTTCAGCCCCATGCAGGGGCCCGAATGCGTGTGGAAGCCGGCCTTCACGCCGTGCTGTTTCAGCACGGGTTCCAGGCTCTTCAGGCCGGCCTCGACCTCAGCGGCCTTCTGCCGGTAGGTGCCGAACTCGCGGTAGCGCCAGTAGCCCAGCTTGATGTAAGGGATGCCGAGCTGGCCGGCCGTCTCGATAACGTCCGTTGCATGGGGCTCGTCCGCGCCCGTAACGGACGTCGTGAGCATCGAGACCTTGATGTCATGTGCGGCCAGCGCCTGCTGGAAGGCGGGCAGATCGCCCTTCACCCGCTCAGGTTCCACGTGGCCGCCCCGACGGGTGGTCAGGTCCACGCCGTCCACGCCGAAGTCCTTCAACGTCCGTCCGAGCTGATCGGCGTCCATGCTCTGGAAATGCTTCGAGAATACACAGGTCTCCATCGTCCTGCCCCTTGCTGTTGTGAGTGAAAGCGGTTCCCGCGGCGGCCACGTTCCGCCGCCGAACGGTGGACTATCCTTTCCTGGCAATCAGCGCGCGAGCGCGTTCGACTATCTGCTCAACGGAGAGACCGAGCTTGTCCAGCACCTCCTCTCCGGGGCCCGAGGCGCCGAACCGTTCCAGGCCCATCACGTCTCCTTCGTCGCCCACGTACTTCCGCCAGCCCATCGGCGATGCGGCTTCGACGGCCAGGCGCCTGCGGACCGTCGGCGGGAGCACGGAGTCCCGGTAGTCAGCCGGCTGGCGCTCGAACAGTTCCCAGGACGGGAAGCTGACCACGCGAACACGCACGCCATCTGCGCTCAAGCGGTCGGCGGCTTCCATCGCCCGCCACACTTCCGATCCGCTCGCCATCAGGATGAGCTCCGGCTCGCCGTCCGGCGGGTCGGACAATACGTAGGCGCCCTTGTGCAGCATGTCGGCCGCCGGATGCCTGGCGCGGTCGAGGATGGGCAGGTTCTGGCGGCTGCATATGATCGCCGTCGGACCGGCAGCGTTCAGCATGGCGGCGCGCCACGCCTGGGCGGCTTCGTTGGCGTCCGCCGGCCGAATGACGGTCCAGTTGGGGATGACCCGCAGGGCGGCCAGATGCTCGATGGGCTGGTGGGTGGGACCGTCCTCGCCGAGGCCGATGCTGTCGTGCGTGAACTGATAGATCGTGGGCGCTCCCGCCATCCCGGCCAGCCGCAACGCCGGCCGGGCGTAGTCCGAAAAGACCAGGAACGTCGAGCCGAACGCCCGCAGGCCGCCGTGCAGCGCCATGCCGGAACACGCAGCGGCCATGACGTGCTCGCGCACGCCGAACCGGATGTTGCCGCGCTCGAAGTGGCCGGGCTCGATGCTCAGCTTGTCCTTGGGCAGCGTGTTGGTCGAGGAGGCCAGGTCCGCGGCGCCGCCGATTAGGAAGGGGCAACTGTGCCGGATCGTCTCGAGCGCGGCTCCGGCAGCCTTTCGCGTGGCCAACGGGCCGTCGTCCGGGCCCCAGGTGGGCAGATCGGCGTCCCAACCGTCGGGCAGCTCGCCGGCCCAGGCCGTGCGCCACTGCTCGGCCAGGTCTGGGAACTCGCCGGCGTACTTCTCGAACGCCTGCTGCCACTCCTCCTGTATCTTCCGACCCTCGTCCACAGTCCTGCGGAAGTGCTGGAGCGCGCGATCCGGCACCAGGAACATCTCGTCTTCGGGCCAGCCGAGGGCGCGCTTGGTGGCTTTCATCTGCTCGGCGTCCAGTGGCTTACCGTGCGCCTCGTGCGTGTCCTGGAGGGGACTGCCGTAGCCGATGTGCGTGCGGCAGACGACCAGGGAGGGCCTGTCCTGGACCTGCCGGGCCCCCTGAATGGCGCGGGCGATGGCGTCCACGTCGCTCGTCGCGTCCTGGACTTCGTCCGTGTGCCAGCCGTAGGCCTCGAAGCGGGCGATTGTGTTGTCCGTGAACCACTCGTCCGTCGGTCCCTCGAGCGAGATGCCGTTGGCGTCGTAGAGGACGATCAACTTGCCAAGGCCAAGGTACCCGGCAAGGGAACCGGCCTCGTGGCTGATCCCCTCCATCATGTCCCCGTCGCTGGCCAGCACGTAGGTGTAGTGATCGACGATCGGATGGCCCGGGCGGTTGAAGCGCGCTGCCAGGTGGCGCTCCGCCAGGGCCATGCCCAGAGCATTGCCCACCCCCTGCCCGAGCGGCCCGGTGGTCACCTCGACGCCGGGTGCGCAGTGTGCTTCCGGATGGCCGGGCGTCATGCTGCCGAACTGACGGAAATTGATCAGCTCCTCCATCGGCAGGTCATAGCCGTAGAGGTGCAAGAGGCTGTAGAGCAGCGACGAAGCGTGGCCGGCCGAAAGCACAAAGCGATCCCTATCTGGCCATTGTGGGTCGGACGGATTATGCTTTAGGAAGCGCGTCCACAGCGTGTAGGCCACGCCCGCGCAGCCCAGCGGTGCCCCCGGGTGCCCCGAATTGGCCCGGTGCACCATGTCGATGGATAGCGTCCGGATCGTGTTGATGCACAGCTCGTCGATGCTCATATCGTCAAGTGACATGGTTCTTCCTCGCGCCGGCAGATGTGTCCGGACCCAGCGTGCAGAAAAGGGGGACAGAAAGACGAACCGCCGACCGCGCGGGCGAGCCAACTCGTGGCCGCCGTGCCCGAGGCGACGGGAAGCGATATAATAAGGGAGGAGGAATCGGCATTCCAGTTCCATCGGGCGCGCGCCCGCCGGGGGCTGGCGGATCTTTGCTGGTCTGCCGCGCGCGTTTCGCGGTGACCTCAAAGGGGGAAGATCGATGGCCGTTGATCCCGTCTGTGGCATGACCGTAGAGCCCGATACGGCAGCGGGACGGAGCGACTACAAAGGCAAGACATACTACTTCTGTAACGTGCGGTGCAAGGAACGCTTCGACGCCGATCCGGAGCGGTTCCTCGCCGCCGAAGGGCAAGAGGAGCAGAAGGAGGAGGAAGCCGAGCCGCCGCCTTCGGGCGTTGTTGAAGCAGCGGAGGAACTCACCTTTGCCGTGGGCGGCATGAGCTGCGCGAGCTGCGCGCGCTCCATCGAGGGCGCACTGCGGGCGCTGCCCGGCGTGGCCGGGGCGGGTGTGAACTTCGCCGCCGAGACCGCCACCGTTCGCTACGATCCGGCGCAGGTGAAGTGGCGGGACCTGGCGCGGGCCGTCAGCGGCGCCGGATATGAGGCCCGGCGGGAGGACGAAGCGGGGGCTGAGGGGGATCGCACCGAGCGGCAGATGCGCCGCGCGCGCAGGCGGATGGTCCTGGCCTGGGCCGTCACCGGCCCCATCATCGCGCTGATGATCCCGTTCATGGTGGGGCTGGATGCCCTGGAGCCGTACCACGTCTACTATGAATGGGCGATGGTGCTGCTCGCCATCCCTGTGCTGGCCGTGGCGGGATCGAGCACTTACCGCAGCGCCCTGAAGGGCATGCGCCGCCTGGCGCCCAACATGGACGTGCTCATAATGCTGGGCAGCGGGTCGGCTTTCGTCACTGGGCCGCTTCACCTTCTCTGGCGCTTTCTCCGGCCTGAGCAGATGGCCATCTTCAACTACGCGGGGGTCGGCGCCATGATCATGGCGTTCCACCTGACCGGCCGTTACGTGGAGGCGAAGGCGCGCGGGCGGGCCAGCCGTGCCATCCGCGAGCTGCTGGAGCTGGGGGCACGTACCGCCACGGTGCTGCGCGACGGGCGAGAGGTGGAGATACCAGTCGATGAGATCCAGGTCGACGACGTGATGCTCGTGCGCCCGGGAGGCAAGATCCCCACCGACGGCGTGGTGGTGGAGGGCCGTAGCGCCGTCGACGAGTCCATGGCGACCGGCGAGTCGATCCCCGTTGCGAAGCGTGAGGGCGACGAGGTGATCGGCGCCACGATCAATCAGGAGGGCGTTCTGAAGGTGCGGGCCACGAAGGTGGGGGAGGAGACCTTTCTGGCCCAGGTGATCCGCATGGTGAGGGAGGCGCAGGGCTCGACCGTCCCCGTGCAGGCGCTGGCCGACCGCGTGACCGGCTACTTCGTGCCCGTCGTGATCGGTCTGGCCTTGCTGACGTTTGCGGCGTGGCTCCTCTTTACGGGGCCGTTGAAGGCGGTGGCCGAGCATGCCGCCGCCGTGCTGCCCTGGGTAGATCCGGAACTCTCGGCCATTTCGCTGGCAGTCTTCGCCGGCGTGGCGGTGCTGGTGATCGCCTGCCCGTGCGCGCTGGGCCTGGCCACGCCGACCGCCCTGATGGTCGGCAGCGGGATGGGCGCCCGCAACGGCATCCTCATTCGCTCCGGCGAGGCCATCCAGACGATGAAGGACGTGCGCGTCATCATCTTCGACAAGACCGGCACGCTCACCAAGGGCCAGCCGAAGGTGACTGACGTTGTTGGGCTTGGAGAGGTCGGGCAAGACGAGGTGCTCCGCTGGGCGGCGTCCGTCGAGGCGGGCAGCGAGCATCCGCTGGCCCGCGCCGTGCTCAGGCAAGCGGACGCCGCGGGTATAGAGCTCGAGCCGGCGACCGGCGTGGCAGCCGTGCCGGGCAAGGGCGTGCGCGGCAGCGTTGCGGGCAAGGCAGTCCTGGTCGGCACGCGCGGCCTGATGGAGGAGGAGGGCGTCGACTGCTCGGCGGCGCGGGACGGGCTCCAGCGCCTGGAGGAGGAAGCGAAGACGACGACCGTGGTCGCGGTGGGAGGAAGCGTCGTCGGCGTCATAGGCATCGCGGATACGCTCAAGGAGGGCTCCGCAAGAGCGGTGGCCGCCTTGAAGGAGCTGGGCTTCGAGGTGGGGATGATAACGGGCGACAACGAGCGCACCGCGCGCGCCATCGCCGAGGGGGCCGGCATCGAGCGCGTCCTCGCGGGCGTTCTGCCCGACCGGAAGGCCGACGAGATAGCCAGGCTCCAGGCCGAGGTGGGCAAGGTGGCCATGGTGGGCGACGGCATCAACGACGCGCCGGCGCTCGCCCGCGCCGATGTGGGCATCGCTCTGGGCACGGGAACGGACGTCGCCATCGAGAGCGCGGACATCACCCTGGTGCGCGGGGACCTGGGCGCCGTCGTCAGCGCGGTCAAGCTCAGCCGCGCCACGTTCCGCAAGATCAAGCAGAATCTGTTCTGGGCGTTCGGCTACAACCTGGTGGCCATACCGGCGGCGATGCTGGGGCTGCTGCATCCGGCCATCGCGGAGGTGGCGATGGCGTTCAGCTCCGTCAGCGTCGTTTCGAACTCGACGCTCCTCCAACGCGCCGACATCAGCCCGGACGGCGGCGGCAGAGGCAAAGTCCGATGACGATCGATTTCCACACGCACGCGTTCCCGGATGACCTGGCGGCAAAGGCCATAGCCGCATGGAACGGCGCGGTGCCAGACGGCGCGCACGCCGTGCTGGACGGCACCATCGGCGCGTTACTGGGCTCCATGGACGCCGCCGGCATCGAGCGGAGCATCATATGCTCCATCGCGACGGCGCCGAAGCAGGTCGACAGCATCCTGCGCTGGTCGGTGGGCATACGGAGCGACAGGATCGTCCCGTTCGCTTCGGTTCATCCCGACTGCGCCGACCCGGCGGCCGAGGTTCGGAAGATCGCCGGAGCCGGGCTGCCGGGCATCAAGATGCACGCGCTTTACCAGGGCTACGCGCTTGACGATGCGCGCATGTGGCCGTTCTATGCGGCCGTGGCCGAGGCGGGGCTGATTCTGCAACTGCACAGCGGCGGGGACCTGGCCTTCCCCCTGGAGGACGACCGCGCCTCCCCCTGCCGGCTGGCGGCGATCCACCGGGCGTTCCCCGACATGACCCTCGTTGCCGCGCACCTGGGCGGATGGCGATGGTGGGACGACGTGGCCGAGGTGCTGGCCGGGACGGACGTCTGGTTCGAGACTTCCTACACGTTCGGCGTGGCGCAGGAGGAGGTGATCGGTCGGATTGTCGAGCGCCACGGCGCCGACCGCATCCTTTTCGGGTCGGATAGCCCCTGGTGCGATCAGGCGACGGCGCTGAGCCGCGTGCGGCAGGGCTTCCCGGACTCCGGGGAGCAAGCCCTCGTGCTGCGGAAGAACGCCCAGCGGCTGCTTGGCCTCTGAGCGGCGCGTCAGGGGTCCTGGGGCCAGTGCGGCCTTATCTTGATGATTCCCCCGCTATCCTGGGCGATGTACATCAGGCCCTCATCGTCCAGAGCCAGGCCTTCCTGATTGTCGCCCGTCAGCGTCAGCACGCGGACGGCCTCGCCGTCGAGCGTCAGTTCCAGCAAGGCGTTGGCCGAGTCGCTGACGGCCAGTATGTGGCCCGTGGCCCGGTCATAGTGGAGCGCCGCGATGTCGATGACGGGCACCGGGAACCAGCTCCTTATCTCCACGTTGGTGGCGTCGGGCGAGGACCGCAACGGCAGCTCCACCTCGGCTATGAGGGACATCTCTTCGCCCGGCTCTTCCGTGAAGCTCTGGTTTGCCACGAAGAAGGTCCCGCCCTCGGCATGGCCTTCCCGTGGCACGAAGCAGATGCCTTCGATGCCCTGCCCGCCCGGCTTGAAGAGCTCCGTCCCCCGGAACGTGCGGGGGATGGCGAACTCGCGCTTCACCTCGAACGTTCCCGGGTCCACCTCGAGTATCTTCTCGTCGCCCTCGACGGCCACGTAGAGAAGGGCGGTCTCGGGAACGCGGGCCAACCCCTCCAGGTCGGCCCCCGGGCGCAGCGCCTTCTGCCTGAGCATCTGCCCGTCGGTCGTCATCTCGCAGATGTCGCCCTCGTCGCCGATTACGAACAGCGTCCCTCGCGTGCCGTCAAAGACGATGCCGGACGGCTCTCGGAAGCCCTCTTCGTCAATGTCGCCGAGCCATTCGTACCGGAGCACGACGCGCACGGGCTCCCGCGCCGCACATCGGCCGCCGTCAGCGCAGCCCGAGACGAGCGCACACACGCCGACGAGCAGAAACGCGACAGACCCCCTCATGCAGGTTGAAGCTCTTGTCATGCCTTCCCGTCCTTCCTTTCGGGTTCTGCCTCCAGCCATGATCGTCGCCGCTCACCAGGTCACTGTGATCGATCCCGACACCGCGCGCAGCACGGCCGCTCCGCGTCCCCTGTCTGCCTCATAGTCCACCCGATGGGGCACCAGCGGGCCCTCGGGGTCTTGGGCCGTCGGCTTCCCGGGGTCATAGACGCCTGTCTGAACCACGCCGAAGCTGCCGTCGGCCAGGCTTTCCGGATACGGGTAGAGCGTGACTGCCGCATCCTGTAGGCCGGAGACCTCGAAGCACCGATGTCTGTCCGTTGGCGTCTTCTGCTCCTTGACGCGAATGCAGGAGGGGGCCTCTTGCCTGACGAACGCTCGGATCTCGTGGTGGATCGTCTTGTCGAAGCAGTACGTCGAGCAGCCGTCGCGGTGCACCGTCTCCCGCTCGCTGACCAGCGGGGCGCCGTCCGGGAACCTGAGGCTCACCGTGACCGGCGCGTCGGGCTTGTGGCCGGCCAGCATGAAGGCCCCCTTGTGCCGGGACAGGAACAGCATCGCCGGACGGATGGTCGGATCGGGACGCTGTTGCTCGATCACGTACCCCAGGTCGGCCAGCAGGCCCCGCGCCCACTCTCCGGGGTTGTGGTGGCGTTCCGGGTCCTGGGGCAGAGGCTCGAGCCGGCGCCTGCCGGAGAACGCCACCGAGCCGCGGATCCACGCCACGCGCCCGCCGTTCCATTCGGGCGCGCTTCGCACCAGGGCATACGCTCGCTCCGCGTCGCCCTTTCTCACTGTGAGGCGCGTCCCGATGGACGCGTCGTCCGGCTGGGACAACGTCGCGCGGATGCCCCCCGCGCTTACGAGTGAGTTATGCAGGAGCGTTCGTTGAGGCGCCGTGTCCAGCTTGTCACCTGTGAGGGATCCCTCTACCGCCAGTTCGCCGTCGAGCGGATCGGACGCTTCCAGTCCCAGAAGCTCTGTCGTTGCCGGCGCGGCAGTTTCCACCGGCCCGTAGAGAAGCGCCTTGCCGCCCGCGCTCACCCAATCGCTCAGCGCGTCGCCCAGCGCCCAGTCGCGCAGCGGCACCGGCGCGATCAGCACGCATCCGCGCAGTACCTCCTGCTTCCGCTCCAGCCGGACGAAGTCCTCCGCCGCCATCACGGTGTTGACGGGCAGTCCCGCCGAGAGGCACGCGACCATGAACCAATCATGGAAGAAGGGGTGGTTCAGAAGCTCGGGGCATTCGTCGATGAGGTCGTGGTACTCGTCGAAGGGGTAGATCCAGACGAACGGGCCGGGCGCGTCCGGCCGCAGCGTGAAGGCGCGGATGAGGTGCGGCGTGACCTCCCGCGCCAGTTCCGGCACCAGGCGACCCAGCTCGTCGTCGATGGTCAGGAGCTCCAGCCGGCTCGGGTTTCGCATCCGCCCGTCCGCCTCGACCCGGCAGGCGGAGGCCGGGCAGTAGATGTCGTAGGGTTCGCGACCGTAGTAAGACCACCACGGGTCCGAGTTAAACCAGGGGTCGTTCGTGTAGTAGCGGAACGGGATGGGCACTTCCCTCGCGCCGGCGAGGCGGGAGAGGTAAATGGCCATCTCCGCCCCGAGCCGCCGACATCCCCACGGGGTGTTCGGCGGAAGCGCGCCAGCCTGCGCCACGATGTCCCGCAGTGGCACGCCGTCGCTCGCGGCGTCCATGCCCACGCTGAAGTTCGTACCCCTCAGCTCAACTGGAAAGCCGGGGCACTCCGCGCGGAAGTCCTCCCAGAAGGACAGCAGCTTCCGCTTGCTCTCCGCGGCCGGCTCGGACAGGAACCGCTCCCCGTCGAACGCCTCGCCCATGTAGCTCCACGCCGTGTGCGTGCAGCCGAAGCCGTTGGACAGCCAGACGTAGTCGAAGCCCAGCGCGTCCGCGAAAGAGCGCAACTGCCGGCCCAGGAAACGCCCCAGCGGCGTCCCCTCCGGAACGCCCTCGGGATAGCCGGCGTAGGCGGCATCATCCCCGTGCAGACGTTCGTAGCTGCACAGGAAAGCGACCGACTCCGGCATGTCGGACTCGGGACCTCCGTGGATGAGCTCCCGGTGACGCTCATACTTCCAGGGGTTGTGGACGAACTCGGGTCCGGGATCGATGGTCGCCCCGACGAAGAGCCGCTTGCCCAGCATCCGGTCTGCCGCGTCGCGCAAGGCCCGGACGATCTCGGCAACGTCCCGATAGCGCACCGTGGGGACGGGCTCTCGGAACTCCACGGCCCGCTGGAGCGCATAGTACTTCGCCCCCGGGTAGAGGCCGTACTCCAGGTTGTTGAACCCTATCGTGTGCGCCCAGCGGATCGGCTCGTCCTCATCGCCTTTCCATTCCAGGATCTCCGAACCGTCTCCGATCCACAGCAGGACGGCCAGTTCCTCCGCGGCGCCGGCCAGGTCGGTCCACGTTCTCATGATCTCGGCCGCCGTCTGCTCGAAAGTCCCGGCGTCGGCCCCGTGGAACGGCTTCAGGGACAGTTCGAGGACAAGGCGTTCCAGCAGCGGCTCGGTCACGGCCGTAGGCTTCATGCGTTCCATTCCTACCATGCTTGGCGAGCGCGTGATTATACGGCGGAGCGCACCTGTGGGCAAATCCACCCGCCTATGGCACTGCACTTGCTGGGCGGAGCCTGACCGGATATAGTGGTAGGGGTGAAGCGGTCCCGGGACTCTGCGTCCCACCGTTGCGTTCCGGGACCTCCCTATGCCTCATGCACGGGAGAGGGAGGATGGCGGATAAGCAGATGAGGTCGATATCTCGTAGGCGCTTCCTGAAGACGACGGCCGGCACGCTGGCGCTTAGCTCCATCCCGGCCATCATCATTCCCCGCCGGGTCGAGGCCTACGGCGGTGGGGCCCAGGTTCATCCCTACATCAGCCCGCTGCGCGTCGTCGGCCTGCGGGACCAGAACATGACGACCGCCGTCAAGGCGAACGCAAGCTGGGCGGAGCAGGAAGGGCTGGTCGCCTGGGACGTTGTCCAGCAGAGCATGGACAAGCTTGCAGTCGCCCTGGCGCAGGAAAGCGCTCCGGCCGACGCCTGGCGCAAGATCTTCCTCAAACCGCCCGCCAAGGCGTGGGGCGATACGGTCGTCGCCATCAAGACGAACCAGATCGCCATCCAGCGCACGCGCAGCGCCGTCATGAGCAAAGTCTGCCACGTACTGGCCGCCCTGGGCGTGAAGGGCTCCAACATCCACGTGTATGACGCCTGCCACGGCCGTGGCATGTCACGCAATAACCCCTTTACGCGTCTCCCGGACGGCGTCCATCTGGCAGATCAGTGGGGCGGCTCGCGCACCAACACGACTGTCCCCGCTCCGTACTTCGACGGCGACCGCCAGGCCCCTTGTCTTGGTCACCTTGTCAGCGGTGATGCAGACATCCTCGTCAACATCGCGCTTTGCAAGGGCCACGGGAGCGGGTTCGGCAACTTCACCATGAGCCTGAAGAACCACTTCGGCACGTTCTCGCCGAAGCCGTCGCACCAGGACGGAGGCGGTGCCGACTACCTGATCGGCATAAACAAGTCGAAGGAGATCCTGGGCGAGATCGATCCCAAGACCGGCGCCGTGCTGTTTCCGCGCCAGCAGCTCTGCATCGTTGACACGCTGTGGGCCAGCAATCCGGGCCCGGGCACGCCCACGGATTCCCAGCCGAACGCCTTGTTCATGAGTACCTTCGGGCCGGCGCTGGACCATGTGGTTGCCATGCGGTTCCGCAAGGACACCATGGGCTGGCGCGTCAACGAGCAGGTTGCCAAGCGGTTCCTGACCGATTTCGGGTTCGCCGAGAGCGACCTGCCCAACGGCGGGCAGATCATCGACGCGATGGCTCTGGCAAGCTGAGCCAGCGGCGCAGAGCCGCCCCGCTGTAGGACTGTGACTTCTGGCCACGTACCCGATGGCCCGTGTATTGGCGAGCGCCGCCAAACCAATGATGTCATTCTGAATCCCGCCCCGCAGACGCGGGGCGGGGTGAAGAATCTCGCCTGCACCGGTGTAGACGTCGCTACCCGCGAGGTTCTTCGTCGCGGCTTCGCCGCTCCTCAGAATGACAACACTTGCGCCGGCGCAGCATTCTTCGCTGCTCTCAATAAGCCCTCCCGGGCGGTCTCAGCGGTGGGTACTGTCTCTGTGTGCCTCAGGCGGAACGCTTGAGGGCGATGGCGATCAGGCGGTCCAGCGGTGCCGACGCAACGCAGATGGCCGTGTCGGCCGCGCCGTAGTAGACCTTCACTTCTTCGTCGGGCTCCAGGACGGCGCCTGACGCGAATACCACGTTGTTGATGTCCCCGATGCGCTCGTAGTCCGTCCGGGGGGCCAGGATCGGCACGTCGCTCCTGCCGATCACCGTCGAGGGGTCGTCCAGGTCCAGAAGCAGCACGCCCGCCCGGTAGATGGGCCCGCCGGACGTCATCTTCACTCCGTGGTAGATCTCCAGCCACCCGTACTTCGTCTCGATAGGAACGGTTGAGCCGCCGACACGGTAGGAGTCCCAGTAGCCCCCCCGGGGGGATATCACGACCCGGCTGTCCCCCCAGTGCAGCAAGTCATGGGAGAAGGACACCCATATGCTGCCCACGTCTTTGCCGATGGGCCGGTCGAAGCGGACGTAACGCTCCCCCACCTTGCGCGGGAACAGGATGCCGTCCTTGTTGCCGGGCTCCGAAATGACGCCGAGCCGTTCGTACTCGTGGAAGTCCTCCGTCCTGGCCAGCGCCATGACAGGTCCGTACCCGCTGAAGGCGGTGTAGACCACGTATATCTGGCCCTCCAGCATGGTCACGCGCGGGTCCTCAATGCCGGCCACCTCGTACTTCTGCATGGGACCCATGTCCGCCGGGACCATCACGGGCAGGTCGTCGATCGCGAATGCGTAGCCATCCCTGCTGGTGCCGAGGGCGAAGAGCGAATAGCCGTGCTGCCCCTCGACCCTGAGCAGGATGTAGTAGGTATCGTCCAGCTTGAGGGGAGAGCCGTTGAAGACCGTGTTGCAGGTGAAGGGAATGTCGCCGGCGCCGATGATGGGGTTGTCGGCGTAACGGACCAGTAGGTCGGTGTCAGTCTCGTTCGCCATCCCTAGGAGCCCTCCCTCGCCTTGCCGGCACTGCAGACGCGCTCCAACTCCTCCATCGGAACGGTGCCGAGGCAGATGCAGCTATCGGCGGCGCCGTAGTAGATCTCCAGATGCGAGCCGTCATCCGACATGACGGCGCCGCAGGAGAATATGAGGTTGGGCACGTCGCCGATACGCTCGTACCTCTCGCGAGGGGCCAGTATCGGGATGTTCGAGCGGCCCAGGACCCGGGTGGGGTCTTCCAGGTCCAGGAAGGCCAGCCCCAGCCTGAACAGCGGCCCGCCCGGGACGTTCCGCACGCCGTAGTAGAGCACGAGCCAGCCGCATTCAGTCGCGATGGGGGGAGCCGCGCCCCCGATCCGGTCGTAGTCCCAGAAGCCGTGGCGGGGCGTCATCACCACGTCCCAACCGCCCCAGTGGATCAGGTCGTCCGAGTAGCTGATCCAGATGTTTCCGCCCTCGCGCGGCCTTTCCAGGCGCGCGAATTTGCCCCTGATCTTCCGGGGGAACAGCATGCCGTTCTTCGTGTCCGGCTCCGAGATGAGGGCCACGCGCTCGAAGGTCGCGAAGTCCTCCGTCTTGGCCAGCGCCAGCCGGAAGCCATGCGCCGACTCCGCCAGGTAGGTGACGTAGTGGGTCCCGTCGAAGTGCGTTATGCGCGCATCGCGCACGCCATGGGCCTCGTAAGTGGCGAACGGCTCCTGGTGCGACCGGGCCAGGACCGGCGAAGGCCCCACCTCGAAGCGTCGGCCGTCTTCGCCGCGGGCGACGTAGATCGAGCAGTCCCCCCGCAGGCTCTCCACGGTGAGAAGAAGGATGTACTGCCCGTCGAACTTAATGGCCCCCGCGTTGTGCAGGTCGCCGGCCTGGCCGGGCAGGTCTGTCAGCGAGAGGATGGGGTTGCCTTCCCATCGATGCGCGATGTTCTTGTGTATCTTCGTCGCCACTCCACCACCTCGGGCGGATTGTGCACGTTCCACGCTGTCGAATCAAGCGAAAGGCGCCCCGGCGGCCCGGCCGTTGAGCGCGGTGCCGCTTCCGAGTATATTGGCTTCCCGCGCGTGTGCCGTCGGCAGACGCCTGGACCCGTTGCATCCGCCATTGGCTGAGCCCCATGCAAGCGGACGAGCTCCTCAAACTGGCCAAGAAGGAGAAGCTGGAGCAGCTCGAATCGGCGTGGGTGGCCGCCGTCGACGAAGGTCCTGCCGTCTCGGACGTGCTGCTCCTGGTGCCCGAGGTCCTCGTCGAGCGGGGGCACGGCCAGCTTGCCGAATCCCTGATCTGGTACCTGGTGGACAGCCTGAGCGAATCCGGCGAGCGAGAAGGGGCGCTGCAGGTGGCCAGGGTCGGCGGTCGCTTGCTGCCGGAGAGCGGGATCGTGCGCGAGCTGCTCGTCGGGCTCCTTGAGGAAGCACACGCCGACAGGGACGACCTGGATGAGCTGATGCGAGTGACCCTCCGCGCGCCGGGGATGCAGCTCGACCAAGCGCTGGCGGCGCTGGACAGGATGCTGTGCCTCGGTCCCGGCGCTTACGTCTTCGACACGCAGCAGGGGCTGGCCGGGCGCGCGGTAGGTTTCGACGCGGACAGCGGCGGCATCCTGGTCGACGTGGGAGATTCAGAGAAGACGTACGGGCCGGGTCTGATTGGTAGGCTGGAGCTGCTGGAGCCGGACGACTTTCGCGCGCTGAAGGTATTCGAGCGCGAGCGCCTGCAGGCTCTGGCCCACGAGGACCCCGAGCAGCTTGTTGAGATCGTCCTCACCTCGGTGGACCGCCGCATGGAGTTGCGGAGGCTTCGGTTCCACCTGGAGCCTGTCTTGGGATCGTGGTCAAAGTGGTGGTCGGCCGCCAGGGAGAAGCTTCGCAGATCCTCTCACATCGGCATGACGACGGGCCGGTCTCCCTCGCTCTTCCTGCGCAGCAAGCCGCTCACGCACAGCAAGCGCCTGCTCCGCCGGTTCGAATCTGCCGGGGACGTGGTGGCGAGGCTCGCGGTGGCGCTGCAGATCGTGGAAGAGGTCCGGGCGCACGACGGCGTGGAGCGAGATGTGCTCGAGCGCGTTGTGGATGAAGTCGCCCTGGCGGCCTCGCCCGGGGCGGGCGGCCCGCCGGCTGTGGCGCTGGCCGCGGCTGCGGTGCTGCACGCTCTCCTCAAGCATTGCCCGGAGCTGGCGGTCGAGGAACCGGAGGTCCCGGCCAATGCGCTGGAGGTGCTGAGCGATGCCGAGGCGCTGGCTTCGGCCGTCACGGACCGCGGCGTGCTCGTGTGCGTTCTGGGATTCGTGCGGGATCACTGGCCGCACGCGTGGCGGGATGTCTTGGGCAGCCTGATGCCCCTGGTCGGGCGGCACGTCTGCGAAGGAGCTGCCCGGATGCTGCGCGAGACGGAGTCCGATCAGGCCCTCGCTGAGGCAGCACAGGAGATCCTGGCCCGCTCCGACGCGTCGGCGGGCGCGGTGGCGTGGCTGTGGCGGACCGTGGCGACCGAACCGCCCGACGAGTTGCGGGAGGCGGTTGATCCCGTGGGCGTGGCCATCCGCATGCTATCCATGATCGCCTCGCTCGTGCGGGATCCGGACCTGGGCGAGCAGCAGAGGAAGGAGCGGATTGGCGGGCTGCGCACCGTCCTGTTCATGCGTGACGGGGGGCCGTTGCGTGAGGTCCTCAAGAGCGCTCGCCCTCACCAGGTGGCCGTGCTGAAGGGTCTGGTCGAGCGCAGCCCCGGCCTTACCGTGCGCATGCAGAGCGATCTGACGAACATGCTGCAGGCGATGCGCCCTGCGCTCTTCGAAAAGGTCGTGCCTCCGTGGGAGGAAGACATCGTCTACACGACGGAGGCGGGCACCGCGAGCAGGCGAAAGGAACTGGAGTACATCGTCCACGTGCGCTTGCCGGAAGTGATGCGCGAGATCGGGCAGGCGGCCGGTTTCGGGGATGTGAGCGACAACGCCGAATACCGCGCTGGCCTGGAGGAGCGCGGGCGTCTGGCTGAGCGGGCGGCCCGCATGCAGCAAGAGCTTTCGGCGGCCCGTCCTATCACGCGGGAGATGGCCTCGGCCGATCACGTGACGGTGGGCAGCCGCGTCAAGATGCGTAACTCGGCGACGGGGCAGGTCGAGACCTACTCCTTCCTCGGCCCGTGGGACGCGCAGCCGGACCGCAACGTCTACGCCTACAACGCCCCGCTGGGACTGGCCTTCATGGGCAAGCATGTGGGCGATACGGTGACCTTCAGGGCGGGCACCCAGGAACGCCAGTGGGAGATCCTGGAGATCGGCCCGGGGGTCTGACGGTCCTCACCTCGCCGCACGACGCTGGACGACGTTGCCTGCAAGCCCCCTCCACGGCGCGTATGCGCCTCCCCTTCCGTCCGCCGAGCGCGTCCGGTATCATGTGGCCCTCAGTCACCCCGGATGGCCAATGGGCGGAGGTGCTGCCGTGGCCGGCCTGCAGAATCTCGTTCTCGGGATGGCGCTGCTCCTGCCGTTCGTCTTGCTGTCGAGCGTGGCGGAGGGCCAGACGGTCGAGGTGAAGCCGCGCGAGATCGACGACCTGCTGGCCAACCCCCGCATGGGCTGGGAGACGTTTCACCGTTTCGCGGACACGGATCGGAACCTGGCCGGCCTCCCAAGCTCGACGGCCTACTTCCGCTACTACTGGAAGGACGTCGAGCCGGAGAAGGACGTCTACAATTGGGGGCTGCTGGACGGCGTGCTGGCCAAGGCCAGGGCGGCCGGGCAGAAGCTCGCCTTCCGCATCATGGTGTGCGGGACACACCGCGACTACAACTACAGCCCGGCGTATCTGAAGGATGAAGGCTACGCCGGCTTCGAGTACTCGCGAGGGGGCGGGGGTACGTACTGGGCCCCCGACCTGGCCGACCCTGACGTCCTGGAGCGACATCTGAAGCTCATCCGCGCTCTCGGCCGGCGCTATGACGGGCATCCCGACGTCGCCCACGTGGACATCGGCTCCGTCGGCCTCTGGGGCGAATGGCACATGAGCGGCACCGGACGCCCGATGCCCCCGCCCGAGGTCTGTCGCCGCATCGTCGATACCTACTTCGAGGCGTTCCCCAACACGGAGCTGCTGATGCTCATCGGCCCGCTCGACGAGCTGAAGTACGCCGCGTCGAAGGGCGCCGGATGGCGGGCCGACTGTCTGGGCGACATGGGCGGCTTCAGCCGCACCTGGTCCCACATGAAGAATATGTACCCGCAACGGATCGGCGAGGCCGGCCTGGAGGACGCGTGGCAGAATGCGCCCGTGGCGTTCGAGACTTGCTGGGACATGCGCAAGTGGCAGGAGGAAGGCTGGGACATCGACTACATCTTCGAGTGGGCGCTTTCGGTCCACGCCTCCTACGTGAACAATAAGTCCGCGCCGCTTCCCGAGGGCGTCCGCGGCCAGGTGGAGGCGATGCTGCGCCGGCTCGGCTACCGATTCGTGCTGCGCTCGCTGCGGCATCCGGCGGCTATCGAAACGGGCGGCGACCTTACCGTGGAAATGGACTGGGAGAACGTGGGCGTCGCGCCCTGCTACGCCGACTACGTGCCGGCGCTCTCCCTGGTGGATGCGCAGGGCGAGCGCGTGTGGGTCGGCCTGGGCCGCTCGTGTGTGCGGGAATGGCTGCCCGGCCGCTTCACGCTCGACGATGAGTTCCGCCTGCCGGCCGGACTGCCGAAGGGCGAGTACGGGCTCGAGGTGGCCATAGTAGACGCGAAGAGCCGGGAGCCCGTCGTGCGCCTGGCCATCGAAGGACGGGCGGACAGCGGCTGGTATCCTTTGAGTCGGACGACGGTTCGGTAGAGCCCGGCCTGGTCCGGAGGGATCGGCATGAACGGCGCAATCGCTGCCCTTGTGTGCCTGGGGGGAATGATGATAGGAGGGACCGGGGCGCTCACAAAGGGAATCGACATCTACGCGTCTAATCCCCGCTACTGGCAATACGACGGGGAGCCCGTCCTGTTGCTCGGCGGGTCCGTCGAGGACAATGTGTTTCAAATACCCCACATGGCCGAGCATCTCGACACGCTGGCCGCCTCAGGCGGCAACTACGTCCGTTGCACCATGTCCGGCCGCGACGAGGGCAATGTCTGGCCCTTCAAGAAGGTCGGTGAGCTCTACGATCTCGACCAATGGAACGAGGAGTACTGGCGCCGGTTCGAGACCTTCCTTGCGGAGACCAGGAAGCGCGACATCATCGTGCAGATCGAAGTGTGGGCGACGTTCGACTACTACCGCGACAATTGGGCGCGGAACCCCTTCAACCCGAAGAACAACTGCAACTACACCCCCGAGGAGACGGGACTGCCCACCGCCGTCGACAGCCATCCGGTGAAGACGGAGAACGGCTTCTTCTGGTCCGTGCCGGCGGAGAACAACCAGCCCATCGTGCTGAAGTATCAGCGGCGTTTCGTGGACAAGATCCTCGAGCACTCGCTCCGGTACGATCACGTCCTCTACTGCATGGACAACGAGACGTCGGTCACGCCCGAGTGGGGCGCCTACTGGGCGGGCTACATCCGGGACGCCGCGGCCGCTGCTGGCCGGAAGGTGCACACCACGGAGATGTGGGACCCCTGGGACCTGGACCACCCCATGCACCGGGCGACCATCGAGCATCCCGAGACCTACACCTTCGTCGACATCTCGCAGAACAACCACCAGAAGGGACAGGGCCACTTCGATAACGCGCAGAAGGTGCGCCGCCGGATCGCGGACGCACCTCGGCCGATCAACAGCGTGAAGATCTACGGCGCTGACGGCGGCCGGTTCGGCGACACGCGCGACGGCGTCGAGCGATTCTGGCGCAACATCTTCGGCGGCTTCGCCTCTTCCCGGTTCCACCGTCCGCCCTCGGGCATCGGGCTGAGCGAGCTCGCCCAGACGATGATCAGAAGCGCGCGCGAGGTGACCGGCGCGATTGACCTCTTCCGCTGCGAGCCGCATCCCGAGCTGCTGGGCGACCGGGAGGAGGACGAGGCCTACTGCCTCGCGCAGCCGGGCCGGCAATATGCCGTCTACTTCCCGGACGGCGGGGACGTTTCCCTGGACCTATCGGCCGCTCAAGGAACGCTGCAACTCCGCTGGTACGACATCGGGGCGGGCCGGTGGCGAGAAGGGGAGGGCGTCGAAGGCGGCCGTAAGGTTGCCCTCACCGCTCCCGCTGGTGGCCAATGGGCGGCCGTGATAGAGTGAGCGGCCGCCGCCCCGCTCCGAACTCGACCGAGAGCGTCGGCGTCAGGAGGCATCATGAAGGCACTTGTGCTGGCATTGGCGTTGGCTGCGCTCGCAGCAGGTATCGCCGGGGCGGCCCCGGAGGTGACGGTGAGAGACGGGGGCTCCCTCGTCGTCAAGACGCCGGGCAAGCAGGACGTCGCCACGTATTTGTTCCTGTGGTACGACAGATGGATCTGGCGCGAGCTGCACGAACTGACCAGGATCGACGGCGACGCGTGGCAGGGGAGCTTCGCCAAGAGGGAGGAGGACGGCCCCGGCCGCATTCTGTTCACGCAGTCCGTGACTCGGGAAGGCGACGCGCTTCGGCTGACCTACGAGTTCGAGCGCGACGGCCAGATGGAGCTGACCCGCGGGATATACCTCTCGTTCTACCTTCCATTCCCGGATTACGAGGGCGGAGACGTGCTCTTCACGCACGGCCCGCCGAAGACAACGGCAGACAACTTCGAGACTGCCGCCCGAGGCTGCACCTTGGCCCTCTCCGAGACCGCCGCTCTCGAAGTCGCGACCGACCGGGCCAGCACGTACAGGCTCAGGGCAGACCCTGGAAGGCGCGCGAACCTTTTCGTCCGGCTGGTGCCCAGTGACTTCGGGGAGCGCGCGCGGGCCTCGCTCACGCTCCGCATCGTCCCCGCAATGGAAGCAGTCCGCCCCTGGCGGGCCCTGCCTCGGAAGGCGCCGCTGAGGCTGGCGGACGTGACGGCGGACAGCGAGGTGTTCGGGCTCTACGAGCCGGTCGAGTTCACGCTGGACCTGTCCGCGACTTACGACAACCCGTTCGATCCCGACGACGTGGCGGTCGAGGCCGTCTTCGTGACGCCATCCGGACGGACCGAACGCCTGGCGGGGTTCTACTACCAGGGCTTCGAGGCCGAGTATGAGGGCGGGCTGGAGCTGCTCTCCCTCCGAGGCGACCCGGAGTGGAAGGTTCGCTATGCGCCGCGGGAGATCGGCGAGCATCGCGTGACGTTCCGCGCGCGGGACCGAAGCGGCGAAGTCGAGTCGCCGCCCATCGTTTTTCGCTGCGACGAGTCGGGTGCGGACGGCTTCGTCCGCATCAGCGACGCCGAGCGGGCGGGGCCGCGCTACTTCCGGTTCGACGCCGGGCGCTCCCTTTTCCTGATCGGCCACAACGTGACGACCTATGCGGCGGACGTGGACCGCGTCTTCCGCAAGATGTCCGACGGGGGGGAGAACTACACGCGGTTCTGGATGTGGTCCCAGGGCCTGAGCCTCGAGTGGGGACTGCCGGTGGGCCACTACCGCACGGAAGAGGCATGGCGGCTCGACCGCACGCTCGACCTGGCGAAGCAGCACGGCATCTGGCTGATGCTCTGCCTGGACACGCATCAGGACTTCCTCGACAGCTGGCGCGACAATCCGTATAACTCCGCCGCGGGCGGGCCGTGCAAGGAGGTGATGGGCTTCTTCACCGACGAACGCGCCATGTCCCTCTACAAGAAGCGCCTGCGCTATCTGATCGCGCGGTGGGGCTACCACCCGAACCTCCTCTGCTGGGAGTTCGTGAACGAGATCGAAGGCTGGCGCGGCGCCGCCGAGCACAAGGACCAGGTGGCCGCCTGGCACGTCGAGATGGCCCGCACTATCGGGGAGACCGATCCGTTCGATCACCCGATCACGACAAGTCAGTGGACCACGGAGGGCTGGCCGGAGCTATGGGACCTGCCCGAGATGGACTTCGTCCAGAGCCACTACTACGCCAACAGCCTGTGGGCGGACATGGCCGGTGACGTGGCCGGCATCTGCCGGCAGAAGCTGCGCGACTACGGGCGGAAGCTCCACGTCTTCGGCGAGTACGGCATCAGCAGCGGGGCCGGAACGCGGCGCATGGATCCGGCGGGCGTTCACCTGCACAACGGCAACTGGGCCGCGCTCGTGTCGGGCTGCGCCTCCAACCCGGTGAGCTGGTGGCACGATTCCTACATCGACGCGCTCGATCTCTACAGCGTCTGCCGCGGCCTGAGCCGCTTCGTCGAGGGCGAACCGCTGGCCGATAGGGCCTGGCGAGTGGTCGAGGCAGACCCCGTCGTGTACACGCGGCCCCTCCAGCAGGTGCTGTTCAAGAACCTGCGGTTCACGCCGCGCAAGGGAAGCTGGGAGGCACCCGTGCCGGAAGGCATGCGCTTTACGATCGGGCGCGACGGCACGGTGGCCAACCACGGCGAACTGCCGAATCTGCTGCACGGCAGTGGGCACCAGGACCTCCGGTCGCCCTTCGTGTTCGAAGTCGACTGCCGCAAGCCCTCCCGGTTCAACGTGCAGGTGGGCACCGTGAGCGCCGGCGGGATACTCGAGTTCCGCGTGGACGGCAAGGCGGTGCGGACCGTCGAGTTGCCCGCGGGCGAAGGCCTGGGCACCGAGAGCCGATGGCAGGAGCGGTGGCAGATATGGCAGACCGACTACAACGAGACGTACGGCGTCGAGCTGCCCCCCGGGCCGCACGTCGTGGAGCTGACAAATGAGGGCAGGGACTGGGTGGATGTCGAGTACTTCGAGCTGACCGACTACGTGACCAACGAGCTGCCGCCCTTGCGCGTTCTGTGCCTGGCCAGCGACGACAGGGCGCTGGTGTGGGCCCAGAACGAGGCGCACACGTGGTTCAACGTCCGCGCGGGCGAGCCGGTGCCGCCGGTCGAGCCGACGTCGGTGCGCCTGACCGGATTCGCCGACGGCGTGTGGCAGGTCGAGTCATGGGACACGGTGAAGGGCGAGGTGATCGCCAGGAGTTCGGCCAGCGCGGCGGACGGTCAGCTTGAGCTCCAACTGCCGAGGATCGAGACCGACGTCGCGCTGAAGCTCCTCGCGCAATGACGGCTGCGGCGGGCAGGCATCCTTTGCATTGTCGACGGGAGGGAGCCGTGAGGATCTGGGACTCGCACGTTCACCTGAAGCACGGCGACGCGGAGGGGACCGAATACCCGGCCCGGGACATCGTCGCCACGATGGACGCCGCCGGCATCGAGCGGTCCGTCGTGTTCGCCATGTCGACCACGACCGAGCGCTCGATCGAAATGGCGCTTGAGGCGGTCCGGCAGTTCCCCGACCGGCTGATTCCTTACGTCTACGCGTTGCCGCATTACGGGCGCCCGGTGCTGGACGAGATAGAGTCGGCCATCGTCGACCTGGGCTTCCGGGGCATCAAGATCCACGCCGGCGAGTGCACGCGGGCGGAGTACGTCGTGGATCCCGTCTTCGAGCTGGCAGGGCGGCACGGAGTGCCGTGCCTGATCGACTGCCTGGGGAACGTCGGGGCCGCGGAGCGGCTTGCGCGTGCCTTCCCGGGCACGATCCAGATCGTGGCGCACATGG
>Ga0114922_10001309_pt1 | contig 23791 bp, 21 predicted proteins | sample AartaG_FD_100975 | JGI IMG/M metagenome (GOLD analysis project Ga0114922, IMG submission 100975) | Deep subsurface microbial communities from Aarhus Bay to uncover new lineages of life (NeLLi) - Aarhus_00045 metaG | ecosystem: Environmental > Aquatic > Marine > Oceanic > Sediment | place... | reverse complement strand
GAGTAGTTCCCAATGTCGTATAGTCGGTGCCGTTGACCGAATATTCAATGGAAACATCTTTGAAGCCTACACCTATCATTGCCTCCATCAATCCATTATGGTTCCATACCAACATCTCGTGCAACTTATAAACCTTGTCGAACTCATATTGGATCCAGGTTGGCTGCGGCCCTGCAGTATTGCTGAGCCACATAGCTTCAAGGTTGGTTGAGTGCAGGTCATTGGCATCAAGTCCGGAACCGTTCACGGTATTTTCGGGTCCCTGATTTTCTGCCTGGCTGGAAGCCGTGGCAGTTACATTCTCGATGGGATAACCAATGGGCTCTGTCGTGAAGCTCCACACAAAGCCTTTAAAGATAGTGGAATCGGGCGGGGCATTAACTTCATCGATGCGCCAGTAATAGGTCTGGCTGAAATCGAGACGGCCGGCATCATACGTTGTAGCGATTTGATCTTGGTTGGCCAGAACACCCCGAGGATCGCTTCCGTCGGCGTCGTTGACATCGTCGAAAACCGTGCCGAAATATACATCGTGCTTGTCGGCATACATTCCGGGCGTCCAGCTCAGGACCACATCCCGACACACATCTGTCGCCTCATCAGCCGGGATCGGGTTAGAGGCCTGGAACCCGAGTTCGTAGCTAAGCGATATATTGTCGAATTGGGTCCGTGTCCCAGTAAGTTCCGGTTCGCCTTCTCCTGGTCGTGATGTACCAAAGACAATCGTAATAGGTTCGCCAATATGGCCGGCAATGGCACTTCTGTCATACGTCCTGGAGATTTCCTCCCAGGTACCGAGGGCGGGGATCGGAGTCACCGAGGAACTGGGGGTCATTGGTACTCCGCCTGCCCGCAGCTCGAATGTCACAGGACCCGCCTCTCCAGTTCTCATGGCCGAAAGCGTATAGGTCGCGCCGCCTATGATGTTACCCAGAGGTTCGGCCGATTCGGCCAGGTTCCCATTTTGACCGCTCCAGGCCCCAAAGCAATTAGCGGTACTGCTGCCATCCGTAGGCTCAAAACCCGTTTGAAATAGGTCAACTGTACCGGTGTCGCTACCTTGTGATTCGATTGGGGTTATCCACCCGGGGATATCGACCACGTCGCCGGTGGTACCGTCCTCAAAAGTCACTGGACCACCGCCGCTTAAGGGTCGGTTCATCCCTAATTGCTGCACCCAAATATCCTCCGCCGGATTCACAACGGGGATTGTTGTCCCCGGTTTGTACATGTGAAATGTGCCGTTGGGCACGATGATCGTCACCCCCTGAACCTGCCTGGTGGCCAGGGCGAGCATCGCCACGGCTACAATTGTCAAAACATTTTTTCTATACATAATAGTTCTCCTTCACCCAGTCCCGTCTTTGCCGCAAGGCATCCGCCACAAGGCGTCCCTTTAGGGACTGCGGATGACGGGCGGGGTTCAAAAAAAGTTCATAAAATAAACAACTATGCTTTGGCTACACACCAAAACACCCGCTTCCTTCAACAGGCAACTTCAAACAAAACGACCGATAATAATTTTTACCTCTCACTACATTTTACCCTGCCCAGGGTTACTTTTAACGACTTGAAGCCACCTCCCTTCTTCCAAAAAACCGATATCAGCCGTTAATTGAAATGTAAAAATATTTTCACTGCGAAGCACGAAGCTTCACTACAACTTCTTATCCCACATGCTAATTCCTCCTCTATTCGGAAAACTAAAAAGATTCTGTGCAATAGTTGCCGAATAATTCAGAAACTCCACCAGCACCAACTTTATTTATACTATATTAGTGAACTTGCCGTCAAGTTAAAAATCAATGTTTTTTTAGGAAATCATACAGGCCTTTTCCAATAAGTTTGTGCCAAAGGGATTAACATATTTAAATGTGCTCCTGCAACTATTACCCACGAATTACAAATCATGAGCATCGAGAATCCAACTTTAGCTCACTTTAGCCACTTCAGGTCACTCCTCACTAACGAGCATCCAGCATCTCACTTGATAAATCCGTGCAATCCGTTGCGTTAATATAGGTAAAATATTAACGAAAAATCAATCAAAAACGCTGATACCTCAGAGCAAAAATCAGATTTTTTAAAAAATTTTAACTTACTTTCTCAAATCGAGTTACGATAATTCCGAATCTCGATTCGAGTACTTTTTTCGCATCAAAAGTGCAGGTAGCTCTAATTATAGAGGCGCTGCTTGCCCCGTGAGATAATCCCTTAATATCTCACTTGGGGGGCTTTTTTCGCCTCCGGCAAAAAGATGCCAAAAATGGAAGATAATTTATTTACAAGTCCTTATGGGAATTACCAATAATGAGAATCAAGAATCCAACTTTAGCTCACTTTAGGCACTTTATCCCCCAGGGATTTAGCTCACTCTTCACTAACTTGCCTACCTATAAGGCCCTGTATTTACGTGCCTATAAGGCACTACATCTGTCGAGAACCCTCTACAAATCAGCCCTCTTTATGCAAAACAAACCCAATTTCCAGGATGCTCAAATGAACTTAAAGTTTTGTTACAAAATGAATTATAAAAATTTATCCCGCTGGCGGGGCACAAAAACAAAGCCAATTCAAACCCAATCTCCGAAAGGCCCAAATGAACGTAAAGTTAACTTTAACAAAGGATTACAGAAAAAACGATGATTTCACAGTCCGAATAAACAAACCCAATTTCTTCAAAGGCCAAAAATGAACTTAAAACTATTTATCACAAAGGATTATGAAAATGAACCAACTTCAGGCCCAAAAAAACAAACCCAATTCAAAGCCTGTCCTGAGCGCATTGAGTTTACCCTGAGTGTAATCGAAGGGAATGGGCCAATTCCACTACACTGTATTTAGCACGAAAATATTTGGCTTTCCAAATAAAGTCTTTGCCAAAAATGGCCGAAAATAGGGTGAAAATGGGAGTGGCCTTTTGTGTGAATAAAAAAGGCCGAAAAACCACTAAAAACAGAAGTAAAAAAACAATTTGGTAAGGAGGTTAAAAATGTCCTGGAACTTATTTGAGAAAATTATCAACGTTATCAAACCCTGCACGAAATCTGAGCAGTCATCTGAGACACCGAATGAATCACAGCAATGGCCAGAAAATAGCTCCGATACCTCGCAATCATGGCCTGAAAGCAGCACTGAGCAGCCCGAAGCTTCGCAAGAACCCTCTCCGAGCTATCAAGAAACACCCAGTGCACCACAGCAGAATGATTGGCAGCAAGAGTAAGAAACCGCAAAAATCCGCTCATTACAATACGTGGTGTTGTCAAAGTCATTGAAAAGACAGCACCACAAGGGGGCTTTTGATTATTTATTATCGGCCTTATCTCGATTCGCCCGTATGGCCGAGAGCGTAAATACTCGTCTGTTGTAGCTGGGTAAAAAGTGATTTCCGTTATACAAAACCCAAATACCCATCAACACAAAATAGCAGCGTCGTATATCCCTATTGACTATACACGCAAAACGATGTTCACTGTCAACTTGGCGTATTAATCCACATTTCAATGCCAAAATTGGCACCTTTTCGGCTGCTCAATTTCGCCAGAATGCTCTTAATTGTCAATTTTTCCATTCCATAATTACCTTTCAATACAGTACTTATCACATACATGTCAAAATAGCCCTCTATCTGTACGAAAGCTGGTATATCTTTTGCACGTTTGGTATAAGTTATGCGAAAATTAACAATTGAACCTTTTGTAGGGCATATAATTTATGGAGGCAAGCAATTATGGCAGTCAAAGAATTGGCATTTGAGTCCGATGCAAGAGCCAGCCTGTTAGCTGGTGTGGAAAAACTCGCTTCAGCCGTAAAACCAACCCTGGGGCCAAGAGGCAGAAACGCCGTCATTGATAAAAGCTGGGGCGGCCCAACCGTAACCAAAGACGGGGTAACGGTTGCTGAAGAAATCGACCTTATCGACAAGAACGAGAACCTCGGGGCAAGATTAGTAAAAGAAGCTGCGAGCAAAACCTCGAAAATCGCCGGCGACGGCACAACAACCGCCACGGTGCTCACCGAGGCACTGTTTAAAGAAGCATACAAAAACCTCGCAGCCGGTGCAGATGCTATGGCCCTGAACCGCGGCATGCAAAAGGCATCCAAGGTGGTAACCGATAAGCTGGCCTCGTTGTCAAAACCGATTGATATTACCAAAGCCGACGACATAATCAATATCGCCTCGGTATCAGCTAACAACGATATAGAAATCGGAAAGATTATGGCTAAAGCCTTCCAGCGGGTCGGCAAAGACGGCGTTATAACGGTTGAAGAGGGCAAAAGTTTTGAGACGACCGTTGAATTCGTCGAAGGTATGCAGTTTGACCGCGGCTATCTTTCACCACATTTCGCAACCGATACCGAGAATATGGTCTGTGAATTGAAAAAACCATTCATCCTCGTTTACGAGGAGAAAATCAGTAATGTCGCTAAGCTCATACCGCTGCTTGAGAAGATTGCAAACTCTAAGAAGCCATTGCTGATAATATCAGAAGATGTTGAGAGTGAGGCATTAGCAACACTGGTAGTCAATAAGTTAAAAGGCGTGCTGCAGGTTGCAGCCGTTAAAGCGCCTGGCTACGGCGACCGCAGAAAAGCAATGCTGCAGGACATAGCAGTATTGACAGGCGCAGAGCCGATCTTCAAAGACTTAGGCATCGAGATGGAAAACATCAGCATAAAGCAACTCGGCCAGGCCAAAAAAGCAACCATCGACAACGATAATACAATCATTATTGAAGGTGCAGGCAGCCAGCAAGGTATTAACGGCAGAATCAAGCAGATAAAGGACGAAATAGAAGTTACAACCAGTGACTATGACCGTGAGAAGCTCCAGGAACGATTAGCGAAACTTACCGGCGGTGTGGCTCAAATAAATGTCGGTGCTGCAAGTGAAGCGGAGATGAAAGAAAGAAAGGCCCGAATCGAAGATGCCCTGCACGCCACCAGAGCAGCCATTGAAGAAGGTATCGTGCCGGGTGGAGGCGTAGCTCTAATCCGCTGTATCGATGCAGTGAAAAAGCTGAAACTCAAAGGCGATGAGCAAACCGGCGCCGATATTCTCGCAAAGGCGCTTTCAATGCCGTGCCACTACATCGCTTACAACGCCGGGGCAACTCCAAACCTCATAGTCAACAAAGTGACTGAAGGCAAAGGCGGCTTCGGCTATAATGCCAACGCAGATAAATACGAGGACATGCTGAAAGCCGGCATACTTGACCCGGCAAAGGTTACCCGAATTGCTATGCAAAACGCGGTGAGCATAGCCGGCCTGCTGCTGACGACAGATTGCCTCGTTACTGAAAAACCCAAAGAAAAAGAAGAAATGCCTCCTGGCGGACCCGGCGGCCCGGGCATGGGCGGTGGTATGGGAGGCGGTATGGGTGGTATGGGTGGTATGGGCGGTATGGGTGGTATGATGTAAGCAAAAAAACCGGAACAGTTTCTTAAACCCACAAGCAAGCCTTCGACGAACTCAGGCCAGGGTTTGAGTGTGCCACCCGGTATTGCTTCAATGGCGCAATACTCAATATAATAAAGAGACAAAATAATGGATAACAAAACAACCCAGCTTCGTAACTACGATAGCACCTTCAGGGGCAAGGTAAACGCGGTGATAATCATCGCAGCACTGTCTGTGTTAGTGATTGCCGGTTGTCTGGAAGGAGCGGCTCAATTACCCGTCCTTAGTCTACTCGGGGAAAAACGCCCGCTGAGCAAAGATGAACGGATGAAGTGGTGGCGGGAAGCGAGGTTCGGTATGTTTATCCACTGGGGCCTTTATGCGGTGCCAGCCGGCGAGTGGAAAGGTAAGAGGATTGGCGGTATCGGTGAGTGGATTATGGAAAGTGGCAATATACCCGTATCGGAGTATGAATCGCTTACAAAGAAGTTTAATCCGGTTAAGTTCAACGCCAATGAGTGGGTGCGAATCGCCAAGAACGCAGGGATGAAATACATCGTCATCACATCCAAGCATCATGATGGCTTCTGTCTGTGGGATTCAGAGGTAACGGACTACGATATCATAGACTCTACCCCATTCAAACGTGATGTGCTCAAGGAGTTGTATAAAGCATGTAAGAACCAGGGTATCAGGCTTTGCTTCTACCACTCGATAATGGACTGGCACCATCCCGATGCCCAGCGGCCTTTTTACCCGAACTATAACGACACAAAGCAGTCGAATCCTAATTTTGCCCGATACGTTGAAAACTATATGAAGCCGCAGCTTAAGGAGTTAATAACCAAGTATGGCCCCCTTGGCTTGTTGTGGTTCGACGGTGAATGGATAAAAGACTGGACAGAACCACAGGGTAAGGACCTTTACAATTATATTCGAGACCTTCAGCCGAACATTATTATAAATAACCGTGTGGGCAAAGGACGCAAAGGAATGGAGGGCCTAAACAAGGAAGACCAGGAATACGCCGGGGACTTCGGCACTCCCGAACAGCAGATTCCGGCGACGGGTCTGCCGGGCGTTGACTGGGAATCCTGCATGACGATGAACAATACCTGGGGTTATAAATACTATGACCACAACTGGAAATCGACCAAGGACCTTTTACACAAACTGGCGGATATCGCCAGCAAAGGCGGCAACTTCCTGTTAAACGTGGGCCCTACCGCCGAGGGTCTTATCCCCGACCCAAGTGTCCAGCGTCTGGTGGCTTTGGGCGAGTGGATGAAGGTAAACAGCGAAAGCATTTACGGAACGACGGCCAGCCCGCTCGGCAAGGTACCCTGGGGCCGATGTACTGCAAAGCCCGGCAAGCTTTACCTGCACGTATTCGATTGGCCAACAAATGGCAAGCTGGAAGTAGCAGGGCTTCGAAACGAGGTCAAAAAAGCATACCTGTTAGCTGACAAGAAACGCGCTAAACTATCTGTTATGCGTGAAGATGAGGACAAGGTCGTTGTCAGAGTGCCAAGTGAGGCGCCGGACCCGATTAACACGGTTGTGGTGGTTGAAGTTAAGGATTAAGGGCCACCCTGTATTTTATAATGAGGCAAAATGAGAACTGGAGTTTTGCAAAAGTCTTGTGAGAAATTAAAAAGTGGAACCAAAATAGATAAGGAGTGAGTTATGAAACTTAAACCCCTGGATGACAGAATTGTAATCAAACAATCAGAGGCCGAAGAGAAAACATCCGGCGGAATCATTCTGCCGGACACCGCAAAAGAAAAACCACAGATCGGCAAAGTGGTAGCTATCGGCCCGGGCAAACTTCTCGATAACGGCAAACGAGGTCAGATGTCCGTAAAGAAAAAAGACGAAGTTATCTACGCAAAATACATTGGAAGTGACGTCGAAATCGACGGTGAAAAATATGTAATCCTGCGAGAAAGTGACATTCTCGGAATCGTTGAAAAATAAAACAGTAGTTCGTAGTTTATAGTTCGCAGTCCGTAAAGTATGAGCTAAAAAGTGATAAGAAGAAAATTAAAAGAGGTAGTGAAAAATGGCAAAACAATTAATGTTTGACGATACAGCACGAGGGCAGCTCAAAGATGGCCTGTCGCAATTAGCAGAAGCGGTGAAGGTTACTCTCGGACCGACCGGTAAGAACGTTATCCTGCATAAAAGCTGGGGCTCCCCGAAGGTAACAAAGGACGGCGTCTCGGTCAGTAAAGAAATCGAGCTGCCGGAACCATTTAAAAATATGGGCGCAAAGATGGTCAATGAGGTTGCCAGCAAAACTTCCGACGTTGTCGGTGACGGAACCACAACCTCAACTGTCCTGGCAGAAGCTATCTACACCGAAGGGCTGAAGTACGTTACGGTCGGTGTGAATCCGATGGCCATTCAGCGGGGAATCAGCAAAGCAGCCGAAGCTGTTACCCAATTCATCCAATCGGTGAGCGTGCCTGTAAAAGGCCACAGTGACATTGCAAAGGTCGCAGCCATCAGCGCAAACAACGACCCGTTGGTCGGTGAAATCTTAGCTGACGCAATCGATAAGGTCGGCAGTGATGGTGTTATCGAGGTCGAAGAAGGCAAAGGAATGGAAAACGAGCTGAACGTAGTTGAAGGTATGCAATTCGATAAGGGTTATATGTCGCCGTATTTTATGACTAACGCCGATACCCTTGAAGCTGTCCTCGAAGACGCCTATATTCTGCTGCACGAAAAGAAGATATCTAACGTTCGCGAGCTTATTCCACTACTGGAGAAAATTGCTCAAGTGGGCAGACCGCTGCTGATTATTGCAGAAGATGTTGAAGGTGAGGCATTAGCCGCACTGGTTATTAACCGGCTGCAAGGCATTTTGAAGACCTGCGCGGTGAAAGCACCCGGCTTCGGTGACCGCAGAAAAGCAATGTTGGCCGATATAGGTATCTCGACCGGCGGGCAGGTGATTACCGAAGATTTGGGCATCAAGCTCGAAAGTATCGAGCTTTCACAGTTGGGACAGGCCAAAAAAATCGTTGTGGATAAGGAAGCGACGACAATAATCGAAGGTACAGGCAAAAAGAAAGACATTACCGCCCGCTGTGAGCAAATCCGGAACCAAATTGAAAAGACAACAAGCGACTATGACCGTGAAAAATTACAGGAACGTTTAGCCAAGCTGACCGGCGGAGTAGCCGTCATTAAAGCAGGCGCAGCAACGGAAACGGAAATGAAGGAACGTAAAGACCTGCTGGAAGATGCACTGCATGCCACAAGGGCGGCAACAGCAGAAGGCGTCGTCGTGGGCGGCGGTATCGTGTTTCTGCGTGCCATTGCAGAGGTGGAAAAGGCCAGGATAAAAGCAAAAGGCGATGAAAAAATCGGCTTTGACATTGTAACTAATGCGCTCAAGGCACCAACAACTCAAATTGTTGAAAACTCCGGTGAACAAGGCGATGTGGTCGTCGCTAAACTTCTCGAAAAAGGCAAGAACATTGGCTATGACGCAAATACAGGACAGTTCGTAGATATGTTTAAAGCAGGAATCATCGACCCCGCTAAGGTTGCCAGAACCGCATTAGAAATGGCCGCTTCGGTAGCCGGACTGATGCTGACTACCAATGTCCTGGTAACAGAATTAAAAGATAAAGACGAAGAGCCAATAGCAGGGTCAGTACGGTAGTCCATATATACGCAGATAGATAAATTCGAATATCGAATATCGAATATCGAAATCCGAAACAAATTCAAAATTCTAATGTTCAAATTTTCAAAACTTAATTGTTTTGGTCATTTGAATTTTGGTCATTAGATATTGTTTCGGATTTCCACAAGGTATTATGGCCAAACGAGATTATTACGAAGCTTTAGGCGTGGGTAAGAACGCCTCCGCCGACGAAATTAAGCGCGCATATCGGCGTATGGCAATGAAGTATCATCCGGATAAGAATCCGGGCGATAAAGAGGCTGAGGCCAAGTTCAAAGAATGCGCCGAGGCTTACGAGGTTCTGAGCGACACCGAGAAGCGGCACCGCTACGACCAGTTCGGACACGAAGGTCTTCGCGGAGCCGGCATGCACGACTTCTCCCGAATGAACGTCGAAGATATCTTCAGTATGTTCGGCTTCGATGATTTCTTCAGCGGTATCTTCGGGGGCCGCAGAAGGTCGAGCCGACGCGCAGGGCCCACCCGCGGCTACGATTTGGAAACCACCGTGGAACTGACGCTCAGCGACATCGCCAAAGGTGCTGAGAAGACCATCGAATTTACACGCCAGGATATATGCGCCGAATGCAAAGGCAACGGCTGTGCCAAAGGAAGCAAGCCGGGCCGATGTCCAATCTGCGGTGGAAGTGGTCAGGTTGCAAGAGGCGGTGGGTTTTTCCAGATGGTCTCGACGTGCCGGCAATGCGGCGGCAGCGGAAAGGTTATTACAAACCCCTGCAGGAAATGCAAGGGCACCGGCAGAGTGCCAAAAAAGAGAGTCGTCGAAATCAAAATCCCGGCAGGCGTCCACGAAGGACAGGGTATAAGAGTCGCCAGCGAAGGTGAGCCCGGCCGTGACGGTGGGCCAAAAGGCGACCTTTATTGCTACGTCAGAATAAAACCGCATGAATTCCTGCAACGCAACGGAAATGACCTTATTGCGGTTGTGCCCATAAGCTTTACGCAGGCGGCTTTAGGGACAACTATAGACGTGCCAAGCCTGAACGGTACACGAGGATTGAAAATCCCGCCGGGGACACAGTATGGAAGTATCTTCAGAATAAAAGGCCAGGGTCTGCCGGATATCAGAACACGCAGAACAGGTGACCAGCTTGTGCAAATTACTATCGAAACACCTGTGAAAATAAACACTAAACAAGAAGAGCTGCTGAGAGAATTCGCCAAAAGCGAAAATAAAAGCGTTTCCCCACAATCCAAACGCTTTCTCGAAAAACTGAAAAAACATCTTGGTAACAACTGATGAAACAGAAGAAAAAAGAAAAACCAAAAATCGAAGATTCGCAGAAGGCAAAGAAGAACGAGCTGGTAGAGCTTCGCCAGACTATAGAGACTCTGCAAAGAGAAAAAGATGAGCTTTTCGGCAAGCTGCAGCGAGTCAGTGCCGACTATGCGAATTTTCAGAAACGAGCCCCTAAACAGATTGCCGATACGATTTGCTATGAAAAAGAAAGGATAATAAAAACCCTGCTGCCGGTTCTGGATAATTTCGAACGTACACTGCAAAATGCAGACTCGGCAGAAAATTCGGACGTATTCGTCAAAGGCATCCGGATTATCTACGACCAGATGCTCGACATCTTAAAATCACACGGCGTAGAGCAAATAAAGGCACCGGGCGAAAATTTCGACCCGGCTTTGCACGAGGCGATGATGCAAAAGACCGAGCCGGAGGAGGAAGATAATATTGTTCTGGAAGAGTTTCAAAAGGGATACAAACTCAACGGCCGAGTCATTCGGCCAAGTAAAGTGATTGTCAATAAACTGACAGAAGACAGAGGACAGAAGATAGAGGACGGAACCGAGGTGGAGTGATTGCTATGCCGACTTATGATTATATATGTGAGAGTTGTGGATGTGAGTTTGAACGCTTTCAGAGTATAATGGCTAAACCTCTGCGCACGTGCCCAAAGTGTGGAAAGAGAAAATTGAAACGGCTAATCGGGGCCGGAGCCGGAGTAATCTTCAAAGGCTCCGGATTCTATCAGACCGATTACAGAAGCGAAGGCTATAAAAAAGCTCAAGAAAACGAGAAAAAGACTACCGACAAGGACACCGAGAAAAAGAAAGCCGAAACCAAGACCGCCGAAACCAAAACCAAAGATTCAAAGCCCGACAAAAAAAGCAAATCCGGCACGAAAGACGAAAAGAAATCAGCGTAGTTATTACTATGGCGGAAAACACTCATTTGCCAGATTTCCAGTGCTCGATATGAGCACCGCCTTTATCACCTTTATCAACAGAAAAAACTTTCAGTTCGTACTTGTTGCCTTCAGCAGTGGTAATCTGGTATTGGCAGGGAACCTTTCTGATAACATAAACTATGAAGTTACTACGTTGAACATCCGGCTTTAGAGAGGAAAGCCCATCAGCCGTGCGCATCTGCATTCTCGCTCCCCGCAGGCATAGCAGGCCGCTTTGGCCGCTTGCATATTCATAAGCCAGGTCTCCTTTGCCTGATTTGTCGAAGTAGTGCCGGTCATTTTCCATTTTTTCGGCTGATAGCATTTGGCCGGTAGCAAAGTCCAGCACCACATTGGCATCGGGGGTTTCGAGGTCGGGCAGATAAACTTTGTTTTTCTTGATTGCCAGGGTTTCTTTTCTGTTCTTGGCCTCAACCTGCACATCGGTTTTTATCCCTGGCCTAAGCGAAACATTTTTGAATGTAACCCACTGGTACGGCCGAGTCTGGAATCGGAACTCCTTGATTTGTTCAAGAGTAAGGTTCGTAAAATGAACTGTCGTTTGTGTCCAGGTGCTTATCCCGCTTGAAGTACTTGAAGATGAAGTGTGGGTCACGCTGTTATTATCCACAGCTACAATGCGATAGTTCAGCTTCCTGGAGTTCTTATTATGCGTAACTGTAATGCCGACACTACTGTTCGATTCGTATGGCTTGGCGAAAGTAAAAGCGCCACCAGAACCAGAACTTGCTTGCACACCATTTCCTGTACTTCTTTCGACAGTTGTCCAGAGGCCAGCAGCAATCCCAAATTTAATATCGAGCTTATCTTGCTCTCTGGGCACCTGAATAGTTGTGGCCCAGATATCTTTTTCGTAGTTGCCAAAACCACTATCAACCGCGTCACAGGTAATTCCAATTTTTTTTTCAGGCAAATTCGGAAAACGTAATGCCAGTTCAAGAATTTTATCATCCTTGATTCCTGTCCGCACTATTTTCCCTGATTTCCGATATGGGTATTGACTATTTTCCAGAGTTGTACCATCCGGCCGCCACCACTGTTTGCCCTCGCTGGGATGCTCACAAATACCAACCAGCTCAACCGTTACGCCGTTAGGCATAGTTGCAATAAAGTGTGATTTGTCCGCGTCCGCAGTACTGTCTTGGCTGGCCTCTATCCTTCCTGTCCCAACCAAGGCAAGAAGAGGATCAAGGTACAAAACACTTAGACGAACACCGCTGGTGTAGCTTTCTATCTTCTTGGTCGCCAGAATTGCAATTTGTCCGCTCGGCAACACGGCAGCGAACAGGTCTCCTTCATCAAAGGGATATAACCGAAAACCAGGAATAGGCCCGGCAATGTCCTTTGCACGTTTGTTGTTATAATCCAGCACAAGTTGCTTAAGCTCGCTTTGGAGCATTTTCCCAACAGCATCCGTCCAGTAATGATGCGGAGGCTCAGTCTTTACCTCAAGCGGGGCCAGCAGCGTGCCGTGGTAGGCCTGTAACCTTGTCTGTTCACCCACTCGTTCAAAAATCAAGTCGCCTTTTGAACCGGCCGCCAATGCTCTCAGGTTCCCAGACATAGTTTCTTCAGCATTGGCTCCTGCCGGCGGCTTGTCGAAATACGCACTAGCATTGTCTGCTCTCTGCAAATCATAGGCGTAAAGAATACCACGTTGAGAATACCCGGAATCAAATTCGCGCAGAGTGAAGGTGTAAAGACTATTGGGATACGGCTTTTCAACTATTCCGTTTTTGTTTTCCAGCCGGTGTATTGCCTCAACAACCCGAGCACCGGCACTGGGGTGCGAAGGATCGACGAGCTTCAGAGCATCTTTCAAATATGGTACTGCCTCCGCTCGGCCAACACGCACAAGACCGTCTGCAATCATCCATCGCATTTGGTCGGGTATGTCTTTTGTGACGGTTTCGACAAGTGCATTATAGGCGTCGTCACCACCAAGTTCAGCCAGAGCAATTGCGGCCATACTGTAGTTTTCGCCGTTTTCAACGTCTTTTCGGAGCAATGGAATGATTCTTTTGACGTGGCCACGATTGCCGGACTTTGACAGGATAATGAGTGAGCAGTGCCTAACACTGGAATGAGGGTCAGCAGAGAGGCCCTGAACCATAACATCCTGAACATGTTTGTCAGTGGCCATTGATTTAAGAACTCTTATGGCATGAAGGTCACCGGTAGCTGTTCGAAACAATTCTGCAACCTGCCGGGCTACTTTGGGACCGATCTTTTTTAATTGCTCTGCCGCCGGTTTCCATACAGCGTCATCTTTACTATTTAGTTTCTCAACAAGCTTATCGATCCGACCTTTCTGGCCCCAACTCCCTTTTGCCATTGGTAATAGAATTGCGCCGGCGATGATAACCACCAGCAGGCCGAGGATTCCGAGTTTTGCTCTTTTCGGCATCGGCCGATTTAACATGTGTCTAATCCTCCTGTGTAATGCCTTTTTTGATTCTACTACGCCGATAAGACGCAGAGACAAACTCGTTTTCCAAAACGCCATCTCAGCAATGTCAATTAGAGTATTACTGTAATCTTTGGCTCCGGCCCCAAGGCTAACAAGGACCATCTCATCAACGGCCTGCTCACGAACCTTGCGAACCACTGCATTTGCAAGCCATACAAACGGATTATAAAAATAAATGATTTGCAGAACAGTCTGCACTAAGTTCACCCATATATCAGCCCGCTTGATATGAACAAGCTCATGAACTAAAACGGCTCTCAGCCTGTCCGGCGATAATTTTTCAACAAGAGCAGCCGGTATTAAGATAACCGGCTTAAAAAGCCCGCAGACAGCAGGGCTCGATATATTGTTCGATAGCCTTAATTCAATATTACGGCCAATGCCGACCTGTCGCCGACATTGATTCAGCATATCAGGTAATCGATTCTTCGCAGGCTCACTTTGAGCAATCAGTCCTTTGACAAACAACATACGCTGAATAAGCAAAACCGAAATAACTAACACGCCCACAAGCCAGAGGAGAAAGACAAATGCCTGCCAGGTGAGGGCGTTCAAACCTGAAACAGCAGATGTAACCGGTGCCACGGTTTCAGAATTTGTCTGAGACGGCTGGATTTGTGGGACTTCGGTAGATGGCGCAAAATTTTCAGGTGTGGGCACCATAACAGGTTCGGGCCGAACCACATTTGATACTTGCTGCAGAACAGGTGAGTTAGCAGATAAATAGTCTCCATACCAATAGCCAATCCCTGTCGGTAATGAAAGTGTCGGAGGCAAAATAAGTTTTACAAATACCAGCATCCACACACAATACCGAAACACCGCCCGAACGCGCTTTCGCAATAGAAAATCAATAAGCAGCAGCAAAATAATTAGCAGACTTACCTGAATAAACATACCAGCCGAATAATTCCAGAACCACTGACCAACATTATTCAGCCACTCTAAAGAAAAGTTTATTATCTGATTCATTTTGCACCTTTTCTTTCTGACTTCTGTCTTCTGACTTCTGCCTTCTGTTTGTTTACAAGTTTGCGAAGCTGAGATGCCTCTTGCTTTGAAAGGCCTTCGTGCTCAATCAAAAACTGCATCATAGGTGTTAAGGCTCCATCGAAGGCACGCTTGAGCATCTTGCGGAATTCCCCTCGTTTGGCATCGACTTCACTTATGCAGGAGCGGAAAAGCTGAAGGTTGCGGATTTTCTCGATTTGAAGAAACCCTTTCTCCGCCATCCTATCCATCGTGGTTTTTACCGTGCTGTAGGCCCGGTCCCTCTTTTTGGCCAGTGCTTCCTGGACGGTTCCTGCTGCACAGGGCTGCTTTTCCCAAACCACCTTCATTATTTCCCATTCGGCCTGGGTTAGTTCCACAGCCGGCTTTTCCCGGCTGGGCCTCTTGACTTTTCTCGACTTCGGCATATCTTATACCTCCATATTCTATATAGTTAGAGTTTATTCGACAGATGTCGAATACGTCAAGGGAAAAATATAAAAATTTGCAATTTTTTTTATTTTCCCGCTTCTGACCGGCTAAAAGGCACAAAAAAATGGGAATGATGTTAAAAAGGAAAGTCGAGATTATTTAATCAGTTTGGCGATTTGTTTGAATTGGGGGTGTTCGGCAGTTTTAAGCAATTCAAACAGGGCCATCTCAACAGAACTGATACTTGCGCCCCCGGCGGCCATTCTGCTTATTGCAATCTGCTTATTCTCCGACGTTCTCGAAGAGACAGCGTCAGCAAGCACATCCACATTGAAGTCCTTCCGCAGCAAATCAACCGCTGTTTGATAAATGCAGACGTGGGCTTCTATGCCACACAACAGAATCTGCTGCCGAGCTAATTCGTTTAACTTTGTGTTGAATTGCTCGGCGCCGCAGCAACTGAAAGCCGCTTTGTTTATCGGCTCATTGCCGGTCAGAAGCTGTGCTATTTCAGGCACTGTCGGCCCAAGGGAATCGGGGCACTGCTGGCACCAGAGGATTGGAATATTGAGGATTTTGGCGGCTTTGATAAGAATTTGGATGTTGTTGAATAAAGCCTGTTTGCCGTGCATCAACTGGGCCAGCTTACCCTGGACGTCAACAACCACAAGACAGCAGTTTTGTATATCAAGCATCCCTTTTATTCTCTTGTTGTCGGCCCCGGTTCAATGAAAGTGCCAAAATCAGATTCTTTCTCAGTTGCCGTCCACAACCGTAATTGTCAGGCGCACGTTCTTGTCAGCTTCGGTCCTGGTGGTTGATTTTTGAATCGTTTTCTTACCCCCGGTCAAACGTGGCTTTGGCGGGGTGATCAAATCCACCGTAGTATCATTGATAGCAGCTAAAATCTCTCTACCGGGTAAATGCTCGGCTATATTGTTCAAGACGGCAAAATCCTTCGCCACCTCGATACGCCTTTTAGAATCGTCCTGGTTGACAATACCGGCAATTTGCTCAGCGGTAACTGCGCCAACCACAACTTGTTCGCCAAACACTTCAGTGTCAACAACTAACGTGGCCGAATCCAGCTTGTCCCAAATATTGTCCAGCTCAGCCAATATTAAATTAAAGCTCTCGCTGCTGCAAATTAGAGCGTGCGGTTCTCTGACATAGCTTTGGTCTGATGCAATCCATTCATCTGAAGGAATATTTTCTTCAATCGCTTTGTTAATAATTGATACAACGGCAGGCAGGTAACTTGTTCGCAATTCAAGCCTGCCGCTAAATGGTGCAGCAATGAGTGTCGGCGTGGGTTCTACCACCTCAACTATCGGAGGCAGATCTCGAGGCTTAACAACAACCGGTCCTTGCGTGGCAGTGGGGGCTACAATAGTGTAAACCACCGCTGTCAAAATGCCAACCAGGCCGAGCATAGCAGCGGCGGCAAAGAGCTTGCGACCCAGCAGGTGTCTTGTTCCGGCCCTCTCTTCAAAAGCCGATGACTGCTCCTCCAACAGCGTTTTTAGCTTTCTTTTGACCAGCGAAACTTTTACATCCTCCAATATCTGTGATGGAGCCTCGGCAACAGGCAGTGAACTCAGTAACATCCTGCATTTTTGTAGCTGCCGCAGCCGGCGTGCAATTTTCTCATCGTGATCTATCAGCCGTTGAACTTCGGTCTGCTGCCTGGCTGTCAGTTCTCCATCAACGAAGCTATTGAGCAATTCGTCCATATTCGGAATTTCTTTCATTGCAAAATGGCCTCCAAAATCTGTCTTAGTTTTTTTCTGCCCCTACTTAATCTGCTTCTAACCGTGCCTAACTCAATATCCAGCACATTTGCAATCTGGGCATAAGTCATACCTTCAATATCCCGCAACACGACAACGGCTCTTTGTGAATCATCCAATTTCTTCAAGGACTTAACAGCTATTTCGCACAACTCTCTGTTCTGGGCCACCGCCACCGGGTCGGGTGAGCTATCATCGCTCAAAAACTCCTTCAAGACCCTGCTTGGTTGGCTATTGTATCGAACCTGCTCCGTATCCAGCGAGCTAAACCCAAGTCTGGCATTCCTCTGGCAGTAATTCAAAGTCAGATTAACGGCTATCCTAAACGCCCAGGTATAAAAGCTGCTTCTGCCCTGGAAGTTATCTATGTTCTCTATTACTTTGACAAATGTTTCCTGTGTGAGTTCCGAAGCATCATCGGGATCTGCACATATTTTTAATATTACGTTGTAGATGCGATTCTGATACTTAAGAATAAGCCGTTCCATTGCTGCAGAATCGCCCTGCCGGCACTGCCTAACCAAAACAGCGTCATCAACGTTGATTTTTGCCACTTCCGTCACCGGTTTCCCATTCAATTAGACCAATATTACCCCAAAAAGTTCCTATAAAAATACAGCAAAAACGAGGCTAAAACATAGGATATAATCGCAGATTCGGACTTTTCGGTCAATCTAATTTAATCAGGCGGATAAATTCCGCGAACTGTCAAACGTACCTTGACCCCGTTAGAGAACTACGTTCCTTAACGGCTTGTGCTGGTTATGGCGCTGTGGAAAGTCCATTATTAAGCCAGTTATCCATCATGATAACAAGGTCTTCGATGTTAACTTTGCAATCGCCGTTTATATCGCCACGCAAATCCAACCGCTCAACATTTTCGTCATCACCGACGAATAACAACGACAGCGCTTTGCCGAAGCAGGAAGGCCGAGGCCGTAACGGAGAGAAATCATCTTGTTAATTTAAGGGCAAATTCAGCAGAAAGGCGTCTGCCGTTTGGACACAGGCACGTTACCTGTAATATGTAGCTTTGGTTTACGTCCGGCTCGAAAGGTAAATCGAATTCGTAAGCCCTTAAAAAATCCCGCCAGTATTCATTATTTGCAGCCGGGTCGGTTAAATCAATATCCTCCCAAATATCGACCCTCTTTCCCTTTGGTTTAGCCGAACGCAAAGCTCTTTGGAATATTTCAAAGCGAAATATGCCCGGTGATTTTATCTGAGAACCAAAAGAATCAAGCAAGCTGACATATGGCTTTATACTAATCTGCCGGACATTGTCAGTGTTGATAAATTCGGTTAACGGCATAATATTGATTTTCGCCGGGGCATAAAGAGAATAAACAGAAAGCTTCTTAAAATCGTCATCAGTCTTCGTGGCGGATCCGGTAATCCCCGGTCCGCCTGAGGCGGATTCACAACCGGCGTTCCCCAAAAGCATCGCCAGGAGACAGAAGACAGAGGACAGAAGACAGAGGACAGAAAACAGATTCTGACTTCCGACTTCTGGCTTCCGATTTCTGACTTCCGATTTCTGACTTCTGATGTCCGACTTCATAAATCCTCATCAAGCATGTGGCCAAGGCGATGTTTTTTCGTCTTCAAATAGTCAATATTGTGCTCGCTCGGCTCAGCTTTTAGCGGTATTTGCTCAACAATCTTTATACCATAAACCTCAAGACGGCTAATCTTCTTTGGATTGTTCGTCAGGATGCGTATTTCCCTGAGCCCCAAATCGCGACAAATTTGAGCCCCAATTCCATAATCGCGCTTGTCAGCCATAAAGCCCAGCTGCAAATTGGCATCAACTGTGTCAAGTCCCTGCTCCTGAAGTCTATAAGCTCGGAGTTTGTTTGTCAGGCCGATGCCTCTGCCCTCCTGCCGCAAATAAATCAAAGCACCTTTGCCGGCTTCTTCTATCATCTTCATTGCAGTTATCAATTGATACCCACATTCACATCTCTGCGAATGAAACAAATCACCGGTCATACATTCCGAATGCACCCTGACCAGCACAGGCTCATCATGCTCGATGGGTTTGCCGTTGTCATCGAGCCGGCCAATATCACCTTTGCATAATGCCAGATGGGGCTCGGCCGAAGTGATGCTCTCATAGCCAATGAGCGTAAATTCCCCATAGTCGGTAGGTAAATTGACGCACTCAAGGCGCTTGATTTGACTTTCCCGCTGAAGACGATATTCTATGAGCTTAGCAATCGAAGCAATTTTAAGATTGTGCTTTTCGCAGAACTTCAGCAGCTCAGGCACTCGTGCCATCGAGCCGTCTTCGTTCATAATTTCACAGATGACACCGGCCGGCTTTAGAGATGCCAGGCGCATCAAATCAATCGCACCTTCTGTCTGGCCGGCTCGAACCAGTATGCCACCTTCACGTGCGCGTAATGGAAATACATGGCCGGGACGAACAAGATCGCTCGGCTTGGCATCATTTGCAATAGTCACCAGAATTGTCTGTGCCCTGTCAGCGGCGCTGATACCAGTGCTTATTCCTTTGGCCGCATCAATACTGACGGTAAAAGCCGTCCCGAAACGAGCCGTGTTATCAACCGTCTGCGGATACAAGCCAAGCGAATCACATTTCTCGGCGTTGAGAGGCAGACAAATCAGGCCCCGACCGAACGTGGCCATAAAATTAATAGTCTGAGGTGTTACCTTCTCGGCGGCGCAGACCAGGTCGCCTTCGTTCTCACGGTCTTCGGCATCAACGAGGACAACCATCCTGCCCCGGCGAAGCTCTTCAAGAACCTCCGGTATTTCACTAAATTGTATAGCCACGTTCTTATTCCATATTTGATATTTTACATTTCGAGTTTCGAGTTGTGAGTTGCCAATATTAAATACTATTAACTAAGGGCTATTGTTCACCAGGCTTTGTTCATACTGTTCAATATATCGACTTCCATTGCGAATGTAAATAAGCGTTGCCAAAATAGCGGTACTGGCGGCCGACCACCATAGAACCCGCAAAACCCAAATCCAGACCGGCAAAACACCGGAGACCTCAGGAGCAATTAGGATTCCCGCCACCATCGACAACTGCAGGGTGGTGGCAAGCTTGCCAATGAACACAGGAGCGATGCGAATCTGCGAAGTAATAAGATAAACAACGACAAAACCGATGAGCAAAAACAAGTCCTTGCCGATTATCAAAACCACAACCGTCGGCGGCAGCAGGAAACCTTCAACATGTCCTCGCTGCGAGGCCAACAGCAGACACGCACAGGTCATAAGCAGTTTGTCCGCGAGTGGGTCAAGAAATGCCCCGAGCTTTGTAATCTGCTTTTTCCTGCGAGCCAAATAGCCGTCAATAACGTCACTAACCGCCATAGTCAAAAAAATAACAATCGAAACGTACCGCATTACGTTCCGCAGGATTTCGCTAAGCTCAGTGTCATTTATCTTCAACATAAAGCTGACAAAGGGAATTATCAACAATATCCTGAGAATCGTAATCCGACTGGCCCAGCTTAGCTTCATAATAACATCCTTTGTCATTCTGAGCGAAGCGAAGAATCTATCTGCTAAATGTTATATGCCATCCCACGAGCCGGTAACAATAGCAGTAACTTCCTTCAATTGTAATGGGGACTATGTTAAGAGAAAAATTGCTATTTGGCAAGAAATAGATTAGGCAACAAGAAAGGTGGATTCCCGCTGGAGTTTACACTGCACAATAATTTGGGGCGGGAATAATCGTTATCACTTTTTCTTTTCAAGGCCGAGGCCGCGGCCGGGATGCTCTTTGGATTTGCCTTTGTCCTTTCCCTTGACTCGAAGACCCGGAGGAAGCGCCTCTTCGGATATAGACTCCCACGGGCCCTCAACATGGACGCCCACTTCCCAGTGCGGCTCATGATAGCGGTAATAGTTGCCTTTGAAGTAGAAATGGAGGGGGAAATCCACGACAACATAGACGCCGCGTCCCGAATCATAAACGAGCTCCAAACCGTGTTGTTTGTGGCGATAACCATGCGCAGGAGCATGCGGCGGAGGTCCATGTTTGGGTTTGTGCCTGCGGCCTGGTCCTACACCAATCGAAAAGCTCTCACATGAGACAAGCATAAGCAGCATACAGACCGGAACAACCACTGATAAGAACTTGGACTTCATAGTTAATCCCTCATATCATTTCACTAATCAGTAACTCCTAAAAAAGCTATACCTCTATAAAATATATATAACAAACACAGAATGACTCAATAGATTATTGTAAAAAAGAAAAAATACCGGAATATTTTCTCGGCTTAATTTATTGATATAAACCGCTATACTGATACAATCAGGAGGGTATTTCTGAGCATAAAACTATCAAAGAGAAGTATCCATAATGTATTACAGCTAATATAAAAGAGGCTCGGCATGAGAAGTAAATTTGCAATAATATATCACGACCTTGCAGTTTTGCTCGATGCAGGACTGCCGATAATAAAGTCAATCGATACGGTCAGCGAAGGATTGCAAGGGCATCTGAGAAAAATTTTCTCCGACGTAAGCAAATCTGTCTCCAAGGGCAATACCTTTGCAGATTCGATGGCCGAATATCCAAAGGTCTTTGCCAGGCTGGATTTAATGCTGGTAAAATCAGCGGAGCTCTCGGGCGAATTACCCAATTGCTTCAAGATGCTTTCTAACTGGTATGAGTTTAGAAATCGAATAAAAGGAATTCTCATCTCAGGATTAATTCTGCCGATTCTGATTTTTCATATTATGGTATTTATTGTTCCCCTGCCCTCTATGGTTTTAGGCCAAATAAGTATAACTGAATACATGATGAAAGTTGGAAAAGTATTAGGTCTCCTCTACCTGCTGATAGGAATAACCTTGGCCGTTTACCACTCCGTACCAAACAACGGCATTTTTCGCAGACTTTTAGATGTCCTGATACTAAGGACACCAATTCTGGGTCAGGCCGTTCGGCAACTCTCGATATGTCGGTATTGCAGGGGCTTTAATATGCTCTATAAAGCCGGTGTGCCAATAACAGAATGTGCCGCACAAGCACCCGAACTAACAGGAAACTTAATCATAGCCGATATGTTTCAAGGCGGTGCAGCAAGCATAGCAGCAGGGAATATGGCCTACGAAGGATTTTCCAACAAATTACCTTTGGACTACCTTAATATTTGGCAAACCGGAGAACAAATCGGCGAGCTCGACAAAATGGTTGATAAGATAGCTGAAATTGCCGGCGACAGGGCAGAGCTGCTGTTCACTGAATTTGCCAAGTGGCTGCCAAGATTGATTTACGCTCTGGTCTGTCTTTTGTTAATTATACAAATACTTAAGATGGCAGGGGCTATAAGGGATGTGACATATTTTTCTGGCAACACATAATATTTTTGGGCCATAGCATTGAACTCTCTCTCATTGCGAGCACCTGACCTGGTTCTCAGGAAGTATGCAGAAGAAAATGGACCAACAATGTCATTGCGAAGGAGCCGCAGGCGACTGTGGCAATCTCAAACCTCGCAATACGAAAACCGTTTATTTTCTTAGGAGCACCTCACCGGATTCTCAGGAGGAATGTAAAATAAACTAAGATATTAGCTGAATTACGATAACATCATTCTATTAAAACAATTACAGATAACATCGTGCCGAATGCGATTGCTTAGGTCTTTAGGAGGCCTGCACTTCGACATTGGACATTCAGATTCGATATTCGATATTCTTTTTTTCCTTTTTTCTTTTGCCTTTCCCATTCTTTTGTGTTATTTTATTTCCCTAAAGGCGTAACGCATTCGGGAACGGAATTCTTCTTTGAATCGTCCGTTTGTCATTCCTGCGCAACATGTTCCTTCGCGAAAGCGGGGAGCAGGAATCCAAATATTTAGCCTCGCAATTTTATTGCGTGGGTTGCCTTTAGATGGGTAAGGAAAAAATCGAGTCGTTTGTTTAAAAAATCATGTGGAATCAAATCAATGAAAGCCGATGAAGTAAAAGAAACTCTGTTAGATTACCAAAAAGAACTTGAGGGTATTCTTAGCCGCTTCAAAAAGACTAGTGACGGAATTTACATAGGTAACTCGGATGACTCTTACTTACGTAAGATAGTTATTGAACTGAAAGACTTTTTAGATGATGTTTTTGGCAAACAAAATAGTTACTCAGTTAACATAATCCATTATTATAATAACGGCCAAGCCAACTTTCTTAATATGCCCTGTTATAGAAGCGTAGAGCAAATTCGTGACGTTGTTTCATCAGTTATCACAAGAATATCGAGAAAACCAGAACTGCTTATGGAGAAGGGGGAAAAACAAAATCGCGTAGATTTAAAAGAACCTGCAAAAGTAACATTATCTTGGCTATTCCACCATGTGCCGATCCGCTTATGGCTCTGGTTGGTTGGCTTGTTGATCACTGCATTTATAATTGGTGTTAAAGTTGGCCAAATAGGTTGGGTTCAGGATTTGATTAGCAAAAAGTAAGGGAATTTAGGGCCAGCTATAAAGGAATGTTGACATTTTATTTCAGGGAGACTAAATTGCTAAAAAAGTGTTGTATAATATTCTTTTGGACGCAGGGTAAAGAAAGAAAGGTTCATGGATGGCGAATAAGAAGTCATCACCCCGCAAGCTCTATGGTAAGCTGAAAGGGTCGTACAGACAGAAAAGCGTGAAGAGTCGAATTGAGGCGCTCTTTCTCGACAATCTCGGCAAGGTATTGACTCGTGAACAGATTATCAAGACGGCAACAGATCCGAACACAGGACGACAACCGGAGAACTGGCACCAGCGGCTGTCCGAGCTCCGTACAGAT
>Ga0114922_10001308_pt1 | contig 23794 bp, 18 predicted proteins | sample AartaG_FD_100975 | JGI IMG/M metagenome (GOLD analysis project Ga0114922, IMG submission 100975) | Deep subsurface microbial communities from Aarhus Bay to uncover new lineages of life (NeLLi) - Aarhus_00045 metaG | ecosystem: Environmental > Aquatic > Marine > Oceanic > Sediment | place... | reverse complement strand
GAAGACCATGTGGGAATTTGTATCGTTCCTTCTTCAGGAGGAAAAGTTAAAAGAATTGTGAATAGGTATCGAGCTGGTGTTAGTATCCATAATTATCTTCTCAGCCTCTCACCAGACGGAAAGGTAGTGGCTTTTACTTCCGATGAAAAAGAAAAAATACAATTATTTACGGTTAATGTTGAGGGGGGAGATGTGAATCAACTGACAGAGGATGGGGGCACACAACCTGCCTTCTCCCCAAATGGGGGGAAAATGCCTATGTGAAAGAAAAGCCGCAAAAAACAGATGTCCCTAAAAGTGATGTTTGGGTGATCCCTGCAGCAGGTGGTACTCCTGTACAGGTGAGTGATCTACCGGGGAAAGCAACAGGACCTATATGGTCACCTGATGGGAAAATGATTGCTTTTACTCGAAAGGCAAATCTGGGGAGCGATATGAGTAAGGAGATATGTATAGTTCCAGTATCAGAGACTGGTAACCCTGAAGCATCTCCCACACAAATAGAGCTTCCTCTTATAACGGTGGACTTTTTAGCAGGATGGACACCGGATAACAAGATTGGAGCCCTTTTAAAAAATCCTTTTCATTTTGCGATTTACACTGTCCCTGCCTCTGGCGGCAATGCAACTCAAGTGACTCCCCAAGGCCCTACATTTAATCCGCGGTGGTCGCCTGACGGAGAGAGGATATACTTCAGAGGGCATGGTATTACTTCCGTTCCCTCCGAAGGGGGTGAAATTTCTATAAGCCCCATCGATGCAGATTCCAAGATTTCTTCATCTTTACAATGGGGAGGAAATGCTGTTTCTCCGGATGGGGAAAAGATAGCCTTTACTGCAATGGGGGGCGGAGATACCGAGCTTTGGGTAATAGAGAACTTCCTGCCGCAAGATATGGGCAAGTGACAGCCAATCGAAATTTTCCTGATTTATGAGAGCGATGGATTTGGTCGGTAGAGACTTATACTTTCTTTTTGCACTTTTCCCACCAGTCTTCCCACATAGCGGCCATTTGTCTGACCTTATCCGGATATTTCCGTGCGAGATTATTCAATTCCGTTCTGTCTTTTTCAAGGTCGTAGAGCTCCCAGTCGGCCTGGCCGAAGCGGACAAGTTTCCATTTGCCTGTGCGAACGGCCTTTGCCTTGCTGAACTGCCAGAAGAGGACATCATGTCCCTTCCTTTGTTTCCCTTCGAAAATCGGCAGCAGTGATTTGCCCGCCGGAGATTTAAGTTTTCTGCCGTTGAGCTGCTCCGGATAAACGGCCCCGGTCATTTCCATGAACGTAGGAACAATGTCAATGATATGTCCGACCTGGCTGGTTATGGAGCCCGGTTTAATAACACCGGGCCAGGAAGCTATGAAAGGGCTGCACGCGCCGCCTTCATAGTCGGTGGATTTATATTTCCTGTAGGGTGCATTGCTGGCATTGGCCCACGGCGGGCCTAATGCGCGATAGCCCGCGACAGGACCGGGTGGTATATCGGGAGTTGTATCGGGTGTTTCCGGGCAGCCGCCGTTATCGGCAAGGAACAGTACGAGTGTATTGTCCCATTTGCCATGCTCTTTTATTTTCGCGAACACCCTGCCTATCCCCTGGTCCATTCGGTCCACCATTGCGACATAAACCGCCATTTTCAAATCGGCTTCGTCCTTTTGAGTTTCGCTTAGTGACTCCCAGCTCGGGACGCGCTCATCCCGTGGAGAGAGCTTATATTTCTCGTCGAGCAGGCCCATTTTTATCTGCCGCTGGTAGCGCTGCCGGCGAAGCTTGTCCCAGCCGATTTTGTATTTGCCGCGGTATTTGGCGATATCGGCCGGCCATGCATGCAGCGGATAATGCGGCGCTGTAAAGGGGAGATAAAGCAGAAACGGCCTGTTCTCATCCTTGTATTCTTCAAGTCTCTCGATTGCATAATCCGTGAAGGCGTCGGTGGTGTAAAAGTTCTTGTCTTCGGGTACATATCCCATGATAGCCTTGCCCTCGATGGCCCAGCAGCGTGGTGCCGGCCTTTTGCGGCCGGGCTTTGGCTCGCCGGGTCTGGCCTCGATTCCGGGATTCCAGTAATTGCAGCATCCGTCCGCCAGGCCGTAATACCTGTCGAACCCGCGCGTAGTCGGAAGCGGTTTTTGATGCCACTTACCGGAGATGATTGTCCGGTAACCTGCGGTGCTTAAGACCTCTGCGAAGGTAGCGCCGTACTCCATATTTTGTACGCCTACCGCATGTTCATATTGGCCTGTCAGAAGCGACGCCCGTGTCGGGCTGCACTTGGCGCTGTTATAAAATTGAGTAAACCTCATTCCACCAGATGCTAATCTATCGAGATTGGGTGTCCTAATTTCTCCGCCGAAACAGCCGATGTCGGAGTAGCCCAGATCGTCGGCCATGATAAGGACGATATTTGGTTTTTTGCCCTGGTAACCGGAGTCTATTTGCGCTATGGCTTTTGAGCATCCGGGTAAAGCCAATGATGCGACTCCCAGCCCTAATGTTTTCAAAAAATCACGTCTTGCCTGATTGACTTTATTCATATTTTTCTCCTGTTTAACAGTCGATGAATGGTCGTTATTATTCCGGGTGGCCCCAGGCCTTAGGTACCTTAAAGTCTTTTGGCATTCGGTTCGGTGGGATATTGGCCGGAACAGCCTCTTTGACATATTGCTCAAGTCTGCGTTTTAGTTCGTTGAATTTCTGTGGATGCTTCTCGGCCAGATTATTTTTCTCGTATGGGTCATCTGCGATGTTGAAAAGCTCAAAGACTTTTTTATCAACGGGGCCAACGTTGTTGGCCCCGATATTTCCGTTGTAAACGAGCTTCCAGTCGCCCCGGCGAATTGCCCCGGTTGCGGCGGTGACATTATGAAGTATCTCTTCGTGAGGTGAGGATTTGCCATCGGTAATTGTCGGCCAGGCGTCTTTGCCGTCAATCGGCAGTGGTTGTTCGAGCCTCGCACCGGCAAGCTTTAGTAATGTCGGATACATATCGATTATATGAAGCGGCTCTTTTACAACGGCCCCGACCTTGATAACACCCGGCCAGAATACAACAGCCGGCACACGTATCCCTCCTTCATACAACTGTGCTTTTTGTCCGCGCAAAGGGCCATTGCTGCCGGCACTGCTCACACCTCCGTTGTCCGAGCAGAATATAATCAGGGTCTTATGCTTCAAACCTCGCTCATGCAGAGCCTGGACTATTCTGCCAATCGCATCATCCATACATGTCACCATGGCGGCATATATGCGGCGTCTTTTGTTTGTTATATGTTTGTACATGTCGATGTAATTTTGCGTCGCCTGAAACGGTGAGTGCACGGCGTTGAAAGGTACATACAGAAACAGCGGTCGGGAAACATTGTGTTGTTCAATTATACGAACCGACTCATCGGCAATCAGGTCGGTTGCATAACCTTCTTCCTGCAACGGCCGGTCATTCCGGTGCCAGTCCAGTCCCCCGTCACGAATATGGGTGAAATAATCGAGCGCGCCATTATAGTGGCCGTATTGATGGTCGAAACCGCGGGAAGTTGGCAGGTACTGCGAGTTTAGGTGACCGAGGTGCCACTTGCCGCAAATAGCCGTTGTGTAACCTGCTTCCTTAAGCGCCTCTGCCAGGGTGCGCTCCTGCAGCGGCAGCCCGTGCTGAGCCCACGGCCGGACGACTCCGACCTGAAGTCCGCAGCGTATAGGATATCGACCCGTCATAAGACTTGAGCGGGTCGGCGAGCATACGGGTTGAACATAGAACTGGTCGAGTCTTGTTCCTTCACGAGCCATCATGTCTATGTTAGGCGTTTTGATATGGCCGCCTTGATAGCCGACATCTTTAAAGCCCAAATCGTCAGCAAGGATAAATACAATGTTCGGCTTATTGACGGCTCGGTTCGCGTTTGTAGTATTAAGGCACCCGGGTAAAACTGTGGACACGGACCCAAGCCCTAAAAATTTCAGAAAATCACGTCTTGTCGGATTGACTTTATACATACCTTTCTCCTTGTGCAAACAATTAATGCGACAACTCAATTGGCTGTCGTTCCATAATTATATATTCTAAACGGTTCACATCAGATTTTCAAATTCTGAATAATTTCCTCTGAGGTTGCCGGCTGCTCTGAAGTGATTATTTATAAGGTCGTGACGTGTTAAATACCTGGCACTAAAATACAAAAAAAGTATAATACGTTTCCAAATGCAGCAAATGTGTCAATCTCACAAAAGATTCTTGATGATTTAATAAAGGTACGGACAAAATGAAGATAACAAGAAGACAATTCCTTAGGAACACTTTACTTGGCTCAGTGCCGGGGGCTTGTGTACTATCACTTGGCTGCCGGCCTGCATTCTCGTCCCGAACCAATAGACAATCGAGGCCGAATATCATAATCATTATGGCCGACGATATGGGTTTTTCGGATGTGGGCTGTTTCGGCGGGGAGATTCATACGCCGAACCTGGACAGGCTGGCTGAAAATGGTTTACGGTTTACACAGTTCTACAATTGTGCACGCTGCTGTCCAACGCGGGCGTCTCTTATGACGGGTCAGTATCCGCATAAGGTAGGTTTGGTACAAAACGGCCGGGACCTTACACAAAATGGAATTACCATCGCAGAAGCTCTCAGACAGGCAGGATACCAAACCGCGATGGCGGGCAAATGGCATCTGTCCAAAACAGCTCCGCTGGCGGGCAAGAAACTTCATCAAAAATGGCTGGACCATCAATATGAGCCGGTTCATCCGTTCGCCCCGCTTGAAACATATCCTGCCAATCGCGGATTCGACAGGCACTATGGTGTGATTTGGGGTGTAATCGATTACTTCGATCCGTTTTCGCTTGTCGATGGTACAAAGGCGGTGAAGACTGTGCCTGATGATTATTATTTTACCGATGCGGTTACGGAAAAGTCAGTGGAATATATCGAGGAGTTCAGCCGAACCGATAAGCCGTTCTTTTTATATGTCGCGCACTGTGCACCACATTGGCCTTTGCATGCACGCCCGGAGGATATCGCCAGGTATAAAGACACTTACAAGGCCGGCTGGGAGAAACTGCGACGTGAGCGTTATCAGCGGATGTTGAAGGCGAAATTATTCGACAGAGAAAATACGCCTTTGCCGCCAATACAGGATAGAGGAAGGAAATGGCAGCAGCTTTCCGAAAAGGACAAAGAATTCCACACGGCGAAGATGTCAGTACATGCCGCAATGATAGACCGAATTGACCAGGGCATCGGAGATATCGTCAGTGCCCTGAAAGCGACCGGGCAGATGGACAATACAGTTATCTTTTTCCTCGCGGACAACGGCGCCTCGCCGGAAGTCCCGCAGCAACCGGGGTATGACCGCAGCTCCCAAACGCGGGATGGTAATAAAATCCGGTATAAGGGCATTTTCGAGCCCGGCTCTGAAACGACCTATACCGGCATCGGGCCGGCCTGGGCCAGTGCGTCAAATACGCCGTTCCGTTACTGGAAAAAGGAATCTTACGAAGGCGGCTGTCATACGCCTTTAATAATTCACTGGCCTAAAGGGCTTAAAGTCAAATCCGGCTCAATCACACAGCAGGCAGGCCACGTTATGGATATTATGCCGACATGTCTGGAACTGGCTGGCGTGATTTATCCGACAGAATACAAGGGCCATAAATTGACTGCTCTGGACGGGAAAAGTTTATTACCCATTTTAGCCGGGGGTAAACGCAAAGAGCACGGCAGGATTTTCTTTGAACATATGGGCGGTCGTGCTGTTCGTATGGGCAACTGGAAACTGGTTGCCCTCAAAGACGAGCCATGGCGGCTTTACAATCTGGCTGATGACCGAACCGAGATGAACGACCTTGCAGCAAGCCATCCAGACCGTGTGCAAATGATGAGTACCGATTGGGAAAAATGGGCCATGAGAGTCGGCTTATAAATCCCCTCAATGATACACATATTGGTGGGTGAAATGCATGAAAGGATGCTCTGGAATCGGTCCGATAAGGATTTATAGAAAACAGCCACCGATTAATGGTGGCTGTTTTCTATAGGTTGTAACTATTGACAAGCCCCTTTAGGGCTGATTTTCAGCAATATGTCGTTAAATATGTCTATGGTGCCGGATGGAACGTTTCTCCCTGTTGTGTGGTAAGTGTATAAGAAGGCAGACCGTACTGAAGCTGCTGCTTTGCTATTTCACCGAGTCTAAAGTGTTTTTCCTGGCAGTCGAAGGCCACTGGATCAATGCAGCCCGTAACTGTAACGGCTAAGAAAAGCCCAATTATCAGGGTTAATACCTTTAGTATAGTTGAATTTTTACGTCTTTTCATCATTCTCCCCTTATATAAAAACTCCATTAGTTCTTGTTTACACTGGTTAGATGCCGCAGGCAGGAAAGCTTTGCACTCCCTTGGGGACACCTTACGGTGATACAAAGCTGTACTGACCACCCCAGTAAGTATTATTATACACGATTATAAAAAAAAGTCAAGAAAAAACATTTCCAAACTTCGGTATTTATTGAGGATTTATCGCAATGAGGTTCTAATCAAGCTGCATCCTTTCTGAATGACGATGTCAGAGGCGAGTTAATTTATTGTAATACCTTATTATATAAGGAGATGCGTTGTTTATTAGGCATAATGCGACATGAATTCATTATATATTCATAGGGCATATTACGGAGTCAATCCCGGCAAAAACAGACGTTACGGGAAAAGAATTGTCACGCGTAAGTACTCCACTAAGGGACGCCTTACGGCGCTGATGAGTCAGTAATTAGAGGATAGATGGGATTTTGAGGATTGTTGTAAAGCAGTGCATATGTTAAATTCTGCTTGAGATTTCAAGGATAATTGCTATAATAGTACTATTACAAGGATTGTACAATTATTTGGATGGGATGGGAGCTGACCACTATCGTTGGAGAAAGGGCCTGACATACATGAAAGACCACAGGCGGTATCGTTGGAGTTTGTTGGCGATGATTTGCCTGATTAGCATATGTGCTGCACAGCCCGGTCTGGGACTTGTGGTGAGCGAGGTTATGTATAATCCTGCAGTGGATGGAGGGGAGTTAGAGTTCATTGAGCTGTATAATAATAGGGCGGTTTTCGAGGACATCACAGGCTACGTATTCACGAACGGCATTAGTTACGTGTTCGAAACTGAAACTATTATCGGGCCCAGGGAGTACCTGGTGCTGGCACAAAATCCTGTGGCTTTGGAGGCGGCATACGGCATAAATGGTATGCAGGGCCCTTTTGCAGGTCGGCTAAGCAACGATGGCGAAAGGGTCGAGCTGTCCAGCGCCAACGGAGAGATTGTAATTTCGTTACGATACGACGATGGAAGGCCCTGGCCGGTCTCAGCCGATGGGACTGGGCACTCGCTGATTCTCGCTAAGCAGGGGGGTGACCCGGATGAGGCGTCAACCTGGTCTGCCAGCACATATATCGGCGGCACACCGGGCGGACCGGATATGGTACAGGTTGGACCCGAAGACCCCACGCTGGTAACGCTCGTGGATGTAGGCCATCCCGGGCGTTATTTCAAGGGAACCGAGGAACCATCACCGGAGCGAGGCGGATTAATCACGACGGTCTGGACCGGCGCCGAGTTCAACGACGACCCGCAGACGACCGCGTGGCTCGATGGGCCTAACGGGTACGGTTACAGTAACAATGCCAATGAGCTTCAGTTCATCCGGACAGAACTGAACGATATGAATGGAAACTATCTGTCCGTATATGCGCGCCTGCGGTTTACGCTGACGGCAAAACAAATCAATTCCTTCTCACAATTATGGGCCGAGGTCCACTATGACGACGGTTTTGTGCTGTATCTTAATGGTACGCGGGTAGCGGACTCCGGGCAAATCTTCGGAAATCCACCACCTTTCGACCAAAGCGGCGGGCCTGCTACGGAGCCGCCTATTGCCAACGTGACCCTGACCGACAGGATGAACCTGCTTGTTCCCGGCGTAAATGTTCTTGCAATACAGGCCCATAACGCGACGATTTCAGGCAGTTCAGACTGTCTTGGGTGCCCGGTACTCCAGGCGATTGTGGATGAGTCTGCCGGCGGTAACGATCCCAGCACACGTGTGGTGATAAACGAGCTGCTGGCCAACAGCGATTTGCCCCCGGGTACAGACTGGATAGAGCTATATAATCCGGGCCCGACCACAGTAAATCTGAGCAACGTCTATTTAAGTGACGACCGGCTCAACCTGCTCCAGTACAAAATACCGGATGGGATCGTTCTGCGGCCGGGCCGGTTTTGGGCTGTCAATGAAGGTATGGGGGCCGATGGATTTGCCTTTGGGCTGGATTTTTCCGGTGAGACGATTTATATCACAGTGGCCACGAGTGGAACGAACCCGGAACCAGTCCGTGTTTTGGATGCAGTGCATTATGGACCAATGGAACCGGAAGTAACTTTCGGGCGGTTCCCGGACGGCTCCGATTTTTTTGAATATCTAAGTTCCGCTACTTTTCAAGGGCCGAATGCAAGACCATTTATTAATGACGTCGTCATTAACGAAATCATGTACCACCATGGAACACGCGATGAGCGCTACGAATATATCGAGCTTTATAATCGGGGTACGAACACTGTCCTGCTGGGCGACTGGGCCTTTACTGACGGCATTAGCTACGATTTCGAGAAAGGCGCCGAAATGCAGCCGGGCTCGTATCTGGTGATAGCAAAGGACCCAAACCTGCTCGAAAGCGTGTATGATAATCTGGTTATCGGGGTGAATCTTCTCGGGCCGTACTCAGGAAGTCTGAATGATCACAGCGAGTGTGTCCGGTTGTCGTATCCGCTCGAAGAAATGAATCCGGACATCGGCGATGTATATATGGTCACGGCGGACGAGGTAACCTATTACGATGGCGGTCGATGGCCGAGGTGGGCTGATGGCCAGGGGGCCAGCCTTGAGCTGCGCGATCCTTACAGTAATAACAACACGCCGGATGCCTGGGCCGACAGCGATGAGAGCGGCAAGACTGCCTGGGAGCAATTTTCATTCACTATCGACGGCGATGATTCCAGATACACCCACGACCAGGTCAACGTCTTCGGGCTTATGCTGCTCAACCGGGGTGGGGTGCTCATCGATGACCTTGACATGATAGTGGGCTACGGCCGAGGAAGCCACCTTAGAAATAACGGCTTCGAGAATCGCACGTCGGAATGGCGGATGCTTGGCAATCACGTTCGGTCGTTCATAACCATGGATGATAGTTATTCCGGGTCCCGCTCGTTACATTTGATTTCAACCGGCCATGGTGACCCCGGCGCCAATCGGATTAACCAGTCTATTTCCAGTATAAAAGCGGGCACTGTCACGCTTGGCGGATGGGCCCGTTGGCTGCGGGGCAGCAGGTTTCTGCTCCTGCGTACGAGCCGGGAACGAGCGCCCGTCCAGCCGCCGAGACCGGCACATGTGTTTGAGCTCAGTATGCCTTTGAATCTTGGCACGCCCGGTTTGCAAAACACCGCGTTTGTGCCCAACCGAGGGCCAGACATTATGGATGTGCGGCATGCGCCCGTCCTGCCCGCAAATGGCGAGCCCATTATCGTGACCGCTCACGTTGCCGACAATGACGGCGTGGATTCGGTCGTACTCTATTATGATTCCGGGGGACTGGAAAGAATCACCAGCAGGACCATGGTTGACGATGCATCTGGTGACGACCTTATTCAAAGGGACGGCATCTTCACGGCTACGATTCCAGGTGTGTCCAGTGGGACTATGCAGGCGTTCTACATCGAGGCCTCGGACGGCTCGGCATTGACCCGGTTCCCCACCAAACTGGAATCTTCGGCGGATGTGCCTGAAAGGACCTGCCTGGTTCGCGTCGGCGATACGCTTATTAACACCCAGTTTGCCACCTACCGTATCTGGCTCTCCGATGAGGTTATCAGCACGTTTCGATCGCGTCCCAATCTCTCGAACGAACTGATGGATTGTACTTTCGTTTACAACGACTCCGAGGTCTTTTATAATGTCGCAATACGTTTCCGCGGCAGTCCGTTTCTCAGAAGCGGCTCCGGCCGCGACCCCCGCGACCGATATGCCTATCGAATCGATTTCAATCCGGACCGGAGATTCGGAGAACGTGAGGAAATTAATCTCGACAATACCGAGGGAAGCAACCGCGGTCCGCTTCAGGAACGCGCATCATACTGGTTCTATTCGCAAATGGGCCTGGAGTTTTCGACGCAGGAGTATGTGCGCGTTATCATAAACGGCAGAAGCCACACCAACTATGAAGACGTCCGGAAAATCGACGGCGACTATATTCGCCGGTGGTTTCCGAACGATACCGATGGCTACATTCATAAAATCGATGACTACTTCGAATATTCGGCCAACGGCACGGCCCATACCAATCTTGACGAAGGATTAAAGTATGACAACAGGCACCCGCTGCTTAAGGAGACCTATCGGTGGGGATTTGAGAAACGCTCACATCGAGAGAACGACAACTGGGAACATTTGTTTGATTTTGCAGTTGCAATGAACACGCCTTCGAGCAGCGCCAGGTATGAACAGGCGATTGAATCGGTCATCCATCCAGAACATTTCGCCCGGGTGCTGGCGATTCGCCATGCAGTGGGTGACTGGGACAGCTATGGATACAACCGCGGCAAGAATAACTACTTTTACTATGCCCTTCAGGAGGGCAAGTGGCACCTCCTTCCATGGGACATAGACTTTACGCTCGGATCGGGCAATGGATCCAGCACGAACCTGTTCTCCGTGAATTCCGGGCAGTTCCCGGAGGTCAATCAGTTTTTAAGATACCCTAAATACCGGCAGATATACGAACGGGCGTTTGCAGAGCTTGTTAACGGCCCGTGGCAGACATCGTACGGAACGAATAACGCCCCGACGGCCTTTGATAAGTTTCTGGACGATGCCGCCGATGCCCTTATTGCTGAGGGTTTCGACGCCGGCCGACGCAACGGAATCAAACAGTTCGTTCGCGACCGTCGTGCCTATATCCTTACGCAGGTCTCGAGTGCCAGATAGACCTGAAAAGTAATAATCAAGTCCGTCTTGCTTGTCGAAATACTTCATCCACCACTCCTTAAAGTATTTATCAATTCGGGTATGTTGTCGATTTCCGGCTGATGGATTATAATCATTACCAACTGTAAAACAGTCTTAGTTAAATTGCACAAGATGGAGCCCCCTGATAATAACATGTTTTACTTAAAAGGATACCAGGAAGTTAAGCTACCGCCTATGCCGGGGCGCTACGATGAGCAGCTAATTGAATTGGCCCGGATTATTAATTGACAAAAAGAATCGGAATATCCGCCCGGGCACGACCTGGCAGTGCAGGAGGCTGTGTTGAAGGCCGGCGGGGCACCGTTGAATTAAGAAGCTGTTCTATGGTGTTCGTACGGTCTATTGTCACATTCATTCTGGTTAATAAGTTTATGAGCAATTAATGCTGGTGTAGCATCTGTCCGTTGCGGTACAATGCTGTCCTTTTCTGTCTTCTGTGATGATAAAAATATATTCAAAACGTGTTCGTGAGGCCCTCGTGAACGTTTGGCCATTGTACGGGTCAGCGTTTGCGATGGCGACAGGTCTAAGCGTATTGTGGACGGCCATGCCTTTTATCATACGCAACATCGGCGGAACCGAAGAGCACATCGGATACATCTGGGCATTCAACATGTTAGGCTATATGTTGTGCCTGTTGTTGGCCGCCGTGATGTTGGGTCATCTTGCGCCGCGCCATGCGACCCGTGCAGCCGCCGCGGTCATGTTCCTGGCGACCTTTGTGATGGCTATTGTGGTCTATTACGCAATAGCCCGAGACCAGTTCGGCAGGCCCGCCCTTATATGGACGATGATTGCCACTGCTATACTCTCGGGTGCTGCAATGTCGCTTTTCTGGCCTTTTCTTATGAGTTGGGTCTCGGCTGACTATGAAGGTCCTGTACTGAACCGCCGCCTCGGGACCTACAACGGCATGTGGTCCTCTGCTGCGATCATGGGCCCTCTAATAGGAGGTGTGCTCGTGGATATGAGCACCCTGGGGCCGGTCGCGGCTGGTGCGCTGTGTCTTGCTGTTTGCTTTGTGCTGCTTTGTCTTGCTCATGACGGTTCCGCCGGCTCCGCTGTTTCTGTTCGGCCGGTTGATGCACCCGAAATCTCCTTCGACCATGGGCTGCTGTTACGCTTCAAGTGGATGGCCCGCATTGCCCTGTTTTGTTCCTGGGCCTGCCTTGGGGTTACACGCTCTCAGTTTGCACTGCTGTTTACCGGTTTGGGATTCTCAGAAACTCAGTTCGGGATAATTATCACAATATTTGGAATCTGCAACTTCCTCGTCTTAACCGGCGCAGGCCGGCTCGCCTTCTGGCATTTCAAGCCGGTGCTGCTTCTCAGTGTTCAGGTAATACTTGCCCTGTCAATATTTATGATTATCTTTGGCCGCACGCTTTGGGTCTTTGTCCCGGCATTTGTGATTATGGGCTACGGCTTTGGCTTTGCTTACAGCTCTCACCTTTATTACGGCGCCTGCGGCAGCAAAAAACGTTCAGCTCAAATGGCGATACACGAAGTTACCATTTCACTTGGCGTGATAGTCGGCGCCGGGGCGGGGGGGTACCTGTCCGGGAATTTCGGAATCTACTGGCCGTATTGGTTCTCCGTCATTGTTCTTACTCTTGGTCTGATTGCTCAGGTGGTAGTATGGATTGTCCTGAAACCCCACCGGCACAGCCGGTCTGCATAGTTCCATCCTGGTACTTTTTTGATGCATGGGATGAGTGAACGGCTGCTTTTCACAGGACTGTTATAAAAAATAAAACAGGGACATAACGAACCCTTATGTCCCTGATAGTCGAAATTGAGTAAAGTATATTATCCAAAGCAACACCAGCCAAATCACCGCCTCTACACAAAACCGCAAATATGTCATCCTATGTTAAGGGCGGCAGGCCGAATACTGCTGTTTTTTATCTGAGCAGCGTCAATGCCATCTGAGGCATTGTGTTGGCCTGAGCTAACATCGAGATACCTGCCTGTGCAAGCACCTGGTTCCTTGTCATCTCGGCCATTTCGGTGGCAACATCGACGTCCGAAACACGGGATTCTGCAGCTTGGATGTTCTCGGCCGCAATATTAAGCACCGATATCGTACCTTCAAGACGGTTCATCTTGTAACCGAACGCGGCACGAGCAGTATCTTTGGAGTTTATCGCGCTGTCTAATGTTACCAACGCGTTCTTGGCGCTGACGACATCGGCAATGGTCAGGCCTGTGATATTAAGGCCGCTCGATGCACTGGTTACGTTACTGCCGGTAACATTTATATTATCGGTGATATTTTTGCCGAAGTGGATATTCACAGAAGCGGAGTTGTCGAGCAACTTAATGCCGTTAAACGTGGTTGCTCCGGCGATACGGTCGATTTCCTGACGCATTTCCTTGAACTCGTTCTCCATAATTGATCTCTGTGCGGCAGAGTACGAGCCCGTTGCCGCCTGCTCGGCCAACTGCTGCATACGTACTAAGGCATCATCGATTGTTGCCATAGCACCTTCCATCGTCTGCAGCATACTAATACCGTCCAGAGCATTCCGGGCGCCCTGTTTGATAACTACGATGTCGGCCCGCATCAACTCGCGAACAGCAAGACCCGCTGCGTCGTCCTTTGCACTGTTTATACGTAAGCCTGACGACAGTCTTTCCACTGAACGAGACAGGGCATCATAACTCTGGCCCAGGTGCCTTGCGGCGTTTACTGCCATAAGATTGTTCTTAATTGCTAACATATTGTTGACTCCCTTCACAAAGGTACGTTACATGTTTCTCTTGGCCCTGTTAAGAGCCTTCTCATACTCATTTGAATGCTTAATGAGTACCCACGATAAAATGTTTCATATAATTTTTATCGGGTCGGAAATAAAAGACTTAAGGTTTTTTTGGAGGGAGTAAAAAACTTTTTTCATCCCCGGGACGAATTCGCCGTTTAAATAGCGGTTGAGGTGTTTTAAAATTGGAAGTTGAGGTTGATTTTTGCTTATTTTCCAGGCAGTTGGTGTTCATGCCTATTGAGTTATCCCGAAAGTTCGGGATTCTTTCACAGGTGCGGTTTGCAAACTGCCTTAACATTGTGTATATCAAATTTACCTTCTCTTGAAGACTCTTACGTAGTCGATGTGGTACTTTTGCGGGAAAATAGTATCGTCAATTCCTTTGCGGCCACCCCATGTGCCGCCGATGGCAGCGTTTAATATCAGGTAATGTGGATTATTATAGGGCCAAACGTCATTGCCTGTCCCCTCATTCTCGAACGTAAAATACTTTTGGTCATTCAGGAAGAAGTCAATGCGATTCTCGTTCCACTCAATCGCATAGATATTGAACTGCTCGTAAGGCTTTTCGGCCTTTATTTTTGAACCCTTGTTCGTTTTTTTAACGTGGTTATATGCCTTGGTATGTATGTTGGCGCAGATGGTATCCGGGTCGAATCCGACGTTTTCCATAATATCAATCTCACCACATGCGGGCCAGCTGACCTTATTTCGATTGGTCCCCAGCATCCAGATTGCCGGCCACATTCCCTTACCTGTCGGAAGCTTCGCACGCACTTCAATTCGGCCATACAACCATTCAGCCTTATGCCATGTATGCAGACTCGCCGAGGTATATTGACCCTTTTCGTATTGTTCCTTCCGGGATTCGATAATCAGCATGCCGTTTTCAATGCGGGCGTTTTCACGGCGGGCCTTTGTGTAATATTGTTTTTCACGGTTGCGGACAAAACCCGTTTCATAGTTCCACTTATTTTTGTCCGGCAATCCTTCATAATTGAACTCATCGGCCCAAACCAGCTCCCATTCACCGTCAAAGCTCTCTTGAGGCCGGCTCATCTGTTCGAGCTGGCAGTCCATCTGTGACCTTAGCGGGGTATAGTTCTCAGTCTCGCCGCCGTTCTGCAAAAAGAACCGGCCATCTCTGAGACCTGCGTCGATATTCATCGTAGGTGTTCTGTCGGCTGTGAATCTTGCTTTGGTAAGCGGCTGCCACTTGCCGTCTTTGGTCTTGACCCAGCCGTTGCCGTACCGTGCCCGGCGGACATTTTGTGCGCTTTTGCCGTTGCGTAAGAAATCCTCCACGAACGAGTAATACCCGCTAAGGTAGTCCCCGTCGGTAATCGTTTGAAATGTCGCCAGATGTTTCCACTTCTTTTCTTCATTAAGGTAGAAATAGGCCGCGTATGTTGTCTTATCGCCATCGACGGAGGTCTTGACCATACACCTGTACGTTTCACCGACGTTCCACTGATAGTCGAACATACTCTTGCCGCCTGTGCCTTCATTACCGAACCGACTGACGCGCACATCCTGGCCCTCATATAAAACCTTTACCCGACGGTCCTCGGGTACTGTATTCGGATTGTTCTGTTTGCCCGGGTCCCATACCGAAAAAATCACGACTTTATTGCCTTTCCACAATTCCTGTATCCCGAAATATCCATGCCTGAAACCGCATACACAGAAGTAGCTGCCCGGATAACTCTTTTCTACAGTTACTTCATTGTAGTAAACGACGCCCTGCTCGGCGGGATACCACAGATGCACGCTTCTGGCCGCACGGGGACTGCGTTTTTCCTCAGCGGCCTTGCCGGGTAATGCCAATAAACAAACCAAGACTATCAGAAGAATACCGGCTGATGTTATTCCGACCGAGGTACCGCCTCGTTGTCTTTGGTGGTGCACAATAGAGGAATTTGACGAAACGTCATTATGTGATGTTCTATTATCTTTCATCTTGTCTTTTCCTTTCGTATAAACATTTTCCTTTCCTGCGATACGAAACACAAGCGGTATTCCGTTTCAGTGTTTATCAGTCATAGACCCGAACCAGTCCTGTCCCTTCGTTTAGCCATTGCTTGAGGATTGTATTATCTTCGGCGGCCCGGCGCGCGACCCAGCGTGAGGCGTCACTGATTTTGATATTTGCCGTGACAAGCCGTTCCTTGAAATAACCCGCCTCGACAAGCACGTTGCCGTCGGGATGAATGATTTTACTGTTACCGTGCGACCCGCGCAGTGTCTGTGGGTCGGCAGGGGCGTTGGCCATAACACAGAAGATACCGTTTTCAGTTGCGCGTGCGATTGGCATAGCGCGATACGCCGAGAGCTTATGCTCATGCTTAAGGCCGCTCTCGTGGCTGCAGAAATAGCATATTTGAGCGCCGGCAACAGCGGGTAAACGGACAAGTTCAGGGTAACGGACGTCATGACAGATTATAAAGCACGATTTTACTCCTGCGAGTTTATACACCAGAAGTGTCTTTCCCGGTACTGGCCATGATTCGGCAAGGTGGGTCTTGGAATATCGACCGCGAACCACACCGCCTTTGTCAATTACCAGAAGGTCATTATAGATTTTATCCGATTCCCAATGTACTGTGCCAAGAATAACGGCGATATTCAGACGCTTCGAAGCTTCAATGACCATACCCTCAGCCTTTTCAAAATCTGTCGGCCTGGCGGTCTTCCAGTACTCGTCGCCTGCGTAGCCGCACAAACATGCTTCAGGGAATGCTATTACATCGACGCCGTCCCGGGCGGCGGTTTCTATCCAGTGCAGTATTTTTTTAGTGCTCATTTCTACATCTGGATAGGTCAGTATCTGACAGGCGGCCACCCGAAGCGTACCCTTTCCTTTCTCATCGATATGGTATCTGTTGTATGAAACGCCGGTGTCCGAATTTGAAAAGACGGGGCTTGTCGCTGCGGCAACCATGCCTGTTATCGCTAAGCTGCTGCGGGTCATAAATTTGCGACGTGAGATTTCTAAACGCTCAAAAGCCATTTCGAATCCCCTTATTACACTCCATTGGAACCACCCGTTTATACCTGCTCAACTACTCCGAAACGCTGGGATCGGGTCTCATCTCTGATAGAATATCAGGATTGTCTTGATAATTCAAGCTTTTCGACTCCCTGGCGAAGAGCCTTCAGGCACAAAGCAATGATACCAGTCAAAACAAGTTCTTCATTTAAATGGCCTATGAGGTGCTTTATATTGAAAGCTGGGGGGGGCGGTATATAAAATTCTATAAATAAATTTTACGGCCTTTTCGTTGTACTTCTTAATAGTGAGATCAACAAGGTATGCTAATACATAATCGAGGGATTTTCCTTGACGTGAAACTGGCTGATTTGGTATAAATTATGTTAGTGAAGTTTGTGCCTGCGCAGTCGGGCATCTGTGGCTTTTTTATTCGTCCAGTGGGTGCGTTTCATTAGTTTCTCGATAGAGGAGGAGTTAGTGTGTGTTATGTCAAGCACGGAATTTTTCAAGGTTCCCTTTTTTCTCTGGAAGTTAAGATTTTATGCATTTCAATTAACAAACTATATTTTTTTTGAAGGAGGATTATTATGTGTAAGAAATTAATGTTTTTAGTTGTTTTTGTTTTGATGGTCTCACAGGCCTGCAACGCCGTCGAGGTTGCGAGGTGGGATTTTGAAGAAACCAGCGGGACCACGGCAACGGACCAAAGCGGTCTGTATGTTGCCACATTGGGAGGCAGCGACACCCTTGACGTTGACGGAAGATTCGGATCCGGTATTGACTTTGCCGGGGATGGCGGTGCAGTTTTCGACGCTGCCGGCAGTGAAGCCTTTCGATTCACCGGCGATTTTTCGATTTCGCTCTGGATTAACTCGGATGTGGAATTTGGTGCTCACACTCGATTTATTGACATTTCGGTTGCAGATGGAGGTCTAACGGATAGTTATCGTCTGTTTACCCACAGTGGTGACGATACGGACAACTTCAAGTTTATGTCCAGACAGGATGGCTCAAATACACAAAATATCCACACCAGGGATATGGCCGCGGGAACCTGGATCCTGCTTGTTGTGCGTCACGCTCTCGATGGTGATGTCACCATGAACGTTCTCCTCGATGGCGACAGCGTGGATACGGCCTTTGTGGCAGCCAACAGCGAAAGCTGGCCAACTGCCGGCCCTATTGTTTATGCTGAAGGTGAATTGAAGCTTGGTCGGATGAATGGGACAAGCAGAAAATTTGATGGTCAGATGGACGCTCTTGCTTTCTATGACGAGGTGCTGACCGATGACCAGGTCGTCAATATCTTCTACACCTCCGGTGGTTCTGAGTATCCACTTGCCTCAGGCCCCAAGCCTGCCGACGGGGCCATGCTTTCCGACACATGGGTGAACCTTTCCTGGAGGCCGGGAGATTTTGCAATCTCACATGATATGTATGTCGGTGATAATTTTGATAATGTGGACAGTGGAGCTGAAGGTACCTTTCTTGGTAATCAGGCCGATACGTTTATCGTCGTAGGCTTTCCAGGCTTTGCTTTTCCGGACGGTCTTGTGCCGGGAACCACTTACTACTGGCGTATCGATGAGGTCAACGAAGCCGAGCCCAATAGCCCATGGAAAGGCAAAGTCTGGAGTTTTTCTGTTCCTCCAAAAACTGCATACTTCCCTGATCCGGCTAATGAAGCCGAGGGTGTTAGCGTCGATGTACAACTCAGCTGGACGGGCGGTTATGGTTCTAAACTACACACAGTGTACTTCGGTGAAACTTTCGATGAAGTGGACAACGCAACAGGCGGTTCATCTCAGGGAAGTGCAGAATTCACCCCAGGCACACTTAAAATGGCTAAGACTTATTACTGGCGTGTCGATGAGTTCGATTCCGTCGAAACCCATAAAGGGGATGTCTGGAGCTTCACGACGGAAGGTGCTGTTGCGGCACTTAATCCGGCTAATGGTGCTGTGGATGTCACCCAAACACCTGTCCTGACCTGGGCACCGGGCTTAGGTGCTTCATATGAAATTTTCTTTGGAACCGATGCAGGTGCACTTGAGAAAAAAGGCAGCGGCAACCTCGGCTCTGAGAGTTATGAGCCCGGGCAGCTTGAGTGGAATACTACTTATTACTGGCGTGTCGATGAGGCCAATAACGCCAACGTCGACAGCCCGTGGACAGGTCCACTCTGGAGCTTTACTACGGCCAACTTTCTTATCATAGACGATATGGAGAGCTACAATGACATTAATGAAGGTGAACCCGGTAGTAACAGGATTTATAACGCCTGGGTGGACGGTTTCGACGATCCGCTAAACGGTTCTACGGTTGGTCATTTAGATCCTCCATTTTACGAAGAGACTATCGTTCACAGCGGTAATAAGTCAATGCCGTTTACTTACGACAATGCTGTCGGAAAATCTGAGGCAACTTTGACCTTGACTTCCAATAATGACTGGACAATTAATGGTGTCGGTACACTGACAATCTGGTACCGAGGTAGTAATAACAATGCTGCAGAGACAATGTATGTTACCTTGAACGGCAGCTCTACTGTCGATAATGATAATCCTGATGCGGCACTGTCTGCCCGCTGGACCGAATGGAATATCTCCTTGCAGGCATTTGCCGACCAGGGTGTGAATCTCGCCAATGTTAATTCTATTACTCTTGGCCTTGGCAACAGGACCAATCCGGTTGCAGGCGGTTCGGGCATGTTATACTTCGACGATATTCGTCTGTATGCACCGGCACCGTAAACCGGAATTTACGTAGCAACTTAAATTGTACAGTTGAAATTGCAGATTTGCGTTAACACGGGGCCTGTACTGATTGATTCGGTATAGGCCCTTCTTTTGTTGGAGTAACATAGCAATAACACAATCAAAAAAAGTCCGTTGTAACTTTACGTGGGCGTTTTGGCTTTTAGATTTAGGCTGGACAGTGAGATTCCGGTGGACCGGCTTGAAGGTTGTTGCAAATCATAGGAGATTTAGATATTATTGTGCAAATTAAAGTTTTTGACGGCATAGCCTGGTGTTTAATATATAGAGGTGAATTTATTAATTTTATGCCCTTCTTTGAATGCTGAAAATGTTGGCTTAATGAAACAAAATGAGCAGTAACTGAAACTCAATGTAAAATAAAGGAGAAATTCAGTATGAAAAATGCCGCACGCACAACTATTGTAGTAAGCACTGTAATCATTCTAATCTCAGCAATCTTGTTTTCGAATGCTCTTGGACAGCGTTCGTTTAGGTCAAGGGGAGGCCGACAGAGTAATTCTCAACTTGAAAAGCCTACTATTGCAAAAGACGATAACGATAAGAGAATTTTTGGTGTTCTCGATGATATACTCAGAAGCCAAAGCTATAGAAACGTTCCGCCACAGGATGGGCGGTTCCTGCGTATTATGACCGAATCAATGACCGCGAAAAATATCGTTGAGATTGGGACATCTACCGGCTATTCCGGTATCTGGTTCGGCATGGCGCTTCAAAAAACCGGCGGCAAGTTGACGACATTTGAAATCGATGCCCAGCGCGCCGCCACCGCTAGTGCTAATTTCAAGCGGGCGGGTATGGCCGATATCATAACGCTTGTCGAAGGCAATGCCCACGACAAAGTGAAGAAACTAAAAAGTCCAATCGACATACTCTTTCTCGACGCAGACAAGGAAGGCTATATCGATTATCTCAATAAACTTTTACCATTGGTCCGTCCCGGCGGCCTTGTCATTGCTCACAATATTACTCCCGGGATGGCTGATCCGAGATATATGGAAGCGATAACAACAAATCCGAATCTGGAGACCATTGTCCGAAGCGGAGTTAGTTTAACCCTGAAAAAAAGATGATGCGGATATTCCAATAGCGGATTTTGGATGCAATGACAAATAAATAGACTCTCATAAAGGCTCTGTTACGGTCTTGGTAATTTACTCTGCTCAGCTTCTGTTGGCGGGTAATTTTTGAAGGTTGACCACATCCCCGGCCTGCCTGCGTCCCAGGCCTCCTGGTCGAAGACCTTTTCTTTTTTCATATATGCGGCGTGGCCGTCGTAAAAGGCCATATTGACGCCCTCGCTGTGACGGTACAGTGTCGGGCCGTCGGTGCCGACCTGTTTATAAGGTGTAATTGTATCCTGACCGAGAACGTCCCACCCATCTTTGTAATTGGCTCCCCACCACCAAAGCCACCAGTCATTGCTTTCAGTGAATATGAGTTCTCCGGAAGGGCTGGGAACGGTAGTGTTCCTGTGTCCGGCATAGCCGATGCCATACCAGTCTGAAAAGTACCAGTCTGTCAGGTTGTAGCCGTAACTTAGCCAGGAATCCCACTGGGAATCGGGTCTTTCTTTGACTGAAACCACGTCGCTCGGACAAAGAAACTCTTTTGGTGCGTGCCAGCCGGGTGCGGCATCGCCTTTCATTGCTTTATAGCCCACCAGGTCTCGATAGAGCTGATTGCCGGGCCAATAGCGATTGTCTCCCAGTGTTCTGTCCATTATTGGCACATACCAGCCGTCTTCATCGTCAGCGTAAAGGGTGTTGGCCAGCCCCATTGTTCTGAGGTTGTTGCTGCAGATAATGCGTTTGCCGTGGTCCTTTGCTCTCATCAGGGCGGGCATGAGTATTGCCATCAATAATGCAACGATAGCGATTACAACCAACAGCTCTATTAAAGTAAATCCTCTTTGTCTATTCATAATTACACCCTTACTTTTATATGAGCTGTCTTAATACTATTATATGTTTTAAATATGCGCAAATCAAAAGAAATGTTCGTCCTATCGCCTTAAATTGCACATTTACAATCCCAGCCTGTGCTTCTTCAATTTCTTGTCAAAGTCTTTTGCTCTGCCCCCGACGTATTTGTCCAGCCGGGCCCAGTATTTTTTGCTGTGATTTTTAATTTGTGTATGAGCAAGCTCATGCAGGATCACATAATCCATCAATTCCTGAGTCAATGAGACCAGGTTAATATTCAAGTTAATATTATTCAGGTTAGAGCAACTGCCCCATCTTGTCTTTTGGTTCCTGATGGAAACCTTATTATATTTGAAGCCGTGTATGTTTGCCAGTTCCTGAAGCCTGTTCCTGAGAATCGTTTTTGCTTTTGTTTTGGGCAGTTTAAATTTGTCATTAAGAGTGGTTTCATGTTCCTTTTCTATTTTTCTTACGTAGTCCAGGTTCTTTTTCGCCCAGCTAAGATTCTTAAGTAGATATTTTTGGGCCTTCTTAAGAGGGATTCTTTGGGGAAATGCTACCCTGACCGGCTTAAAAGGTCTTATGGAGATGGACATTCTTTTGGCTCTTTTGGACTGGGAAAAGACGACTGAACCGAGCGGCGGGATGTTTAGGATTGTAATGGACATTGATTAAGAGTAATCTCCTGAATATATATTATGTTTGGTACATTTTAACTGAAACAACTTGAAAAATCGCATAATTTCATTAAGATTTGATAGTGTAAAACAAAGAATTTTTCTTTTCCCGGATTCAGGTAAAGGGTAGCTATGGCAAAAATAACTTTCAGTCACGCGGAACTTATAACAATCCTGATTTCCAATGAGCTTTTACCTAAAGAGATATTACGTCCGAAGGTCGAAGGCCAAGAGATCCATTTCGTGGTAAAAACAAACCTGCCCCTTTTACAATTTGTTCCTGTTTCATTAAGGTACTTAAGTTATACCGATAACAACGCAATATTTGAACTTACTGTTGTCAACAGCAGTTTGAACAAAACCATAGGCCGGCTTAATCTATTATCCAGGCTTGACGTGCCGGCGTATGTTAAGCTTGATTTTCCAAAAATTTCTGTTGATGTTAATGGGCTGATTAAGGTAAAGAATATTAGAGGTGTTCTGCTTAAGGACATCTTTTTTAAAGATGGCGAATTTACTATTGTAACATGCAGTACTTGAAGCTTGTCATCTTCACTGTAAAAGAATTACGGGCACGACCTTAATCCTTTTTATGAATTTAGATTTGCCCTTTTTTAATTCTCTCGGCATTTACAATGGATAGGCCTGTAAGCCCTTAGGCAATAGTTAAAATGGTGCCGTAACTTTGAAGTGAGGTAGTCCTATGGACAGTAACGGTATTAGTATAAGAACAGGAACAGATAGCATCATTGTAATCGAAGTGATAAAAGTTATATATCTAAATACTCAACTTGGATGACTTTTTATGGGAATTTCAACTGATATGAACATTATTTTAACAAAAACAGGCAATCTCTTCGAATATTTTCAAACGCTGGTTCTGTTAATAATCTTTTCATAGCAAAGACGCAATATCACTGCACTTTACCTCCATCTCGATAATCGTTCTCAGCCACATCGCAGCCGATTCAACAATTTTCTAAATGTGGGCGGTTGGAACTGCCAGGTCGTTTTGCAGTTCAAAGCCGATGAATTACTCAACAGCCTGAGCCGACTGCATGTGGTCTTTCCACGAAAGAAAACAGAAATCAACCGGCCGTCTGTCTACTGCAGGACTGCAAAACGAAGTACGTCGTATTGTCTGGGATGATCTGATCGAGTATCTGAAGCAATTTTCCAGTGGAAACCAAATTGTCAAAGAGCTTGAGCGGCTGCTAATAGCCGCGTAAAAATCAATATAAAATGTCGGTCAAGTTGAGTAATAAGGTGCTGCGTCTTGAACCTGTTAGCCAACTCAAAGAGAGAATGCGTCGGATAGTCTGGCGGGAGAATGTTAAAAATGTGATCAAATATAGTCGTGAAAAATCTGTTATTCGCCGTCTGGAAAAACTCCTCGCGGCATAAAATCGGTCAGTTTGAGTGATTGATTATTTAAGGATTCCTGCTTGCGCAGGGTACGTGTTTAGCTTGGTATGGCGGTCAATGGTAGATGGGAACTGAGATATTCTACAAAGTCTATCGCTTGTTGCCGGCACGTAGCGCCTATGCTTGAGAGAATCTGCCAGCGGTATCGGCCACGCTCGGTCTTGTT
>Ga0114922_10001307_pt1 | contig 23799 bp, 14 predicted proteins | sample AartaG_FD_100975 | JGI IMG/M metagenome (GOLD analysis project Ga0114922, IMG submission 100975) | Deep subsurface microbial communities from Aarhus Bay to uncover new lineages of life (NeLLi) - Aarhus_00045 metaG | ecosystem: Environmental > Aquatic > Marine > Oceanic > Sediment | place... | reverse complement strand
GGTACTCGACCCGACGAGCCTGACTGCATTTTTCTATGCGCTCCACGGACGATCGCGGCCATTTCGCCTCGATTCCATCTCTTACCTATTATACGAGGGGCAGGCTGCCCCGCCGAATGGCGGTTAAGGCATTGCCTGCCCTCTGCCGGCCGCTTCGGTCGGCTATCCTGCGGACAGGTGGGCGCTCTTGAAGACACCCCACTCGTAAGAGCACGCTAAACAAGTAAACACCGATCAACAAAGCTGTGCGAAAGACGTTCTTATGAAGTTCATTGATTCGATCAAGCTGGCGGAAAGCTGGCAGGCGTGGTGTTGTGATTTTTCGGAAGGGGCCGAATACCGGGAGGCGGGCGATGCGGAACTCTACGGCTTCGACCTGCCGATGGATACCCGCCACCTGATGTTCACCCACGGCAAGTGCGACGATCCCCGCAAGGAAGACAACTCGCGGCAGTCCGACTGGGTCGTGACGAAAGAATGGTGGTTCCGAAAAACATTCCAACTGCCCACGTTGCTGGGCGGCGAGCGGGTCTTCATGCGCTGCCGGGGAGTGGATTACCTGGCCGAGTACTTCGTGAACGGCGTTCACGTCGGCGGAAGCGAGAGCTTCAACCAGGAAGATTACTTCGACATCACCGGCGCCCTCGGCAACGGCGGGCAGGAGCTTGCCATACGCCTGTGGGCGTGCCCTCCTGAGATCATTAACTGGGAGGCGTTCGAGAAGCACGATGAGCTGGCTCCGCTCGGGCTGGGCAAGCTTGTCGGGCGGTCCCAAAACATCCTGAAAGCGCGGATGTTCTGGGGCGGCGACCACAGCCCGTTCCTGATGTCGTGCGGCGTTGCGATGCCGCCCGAGATCATCATCGCGAGAGACGTGCTCGTCAGGTCGATCAGGACCGATTACGAGTTCTCTGACGATTACTCCACCATCAGTGGCGAGTTGGTCTTTGAACTGACCGCGTGGGGCGAGGCGGATTACGAGATCACCCTCACGCCCGTCAATTTTGAAGGCGAGTCGCACACCCTGGCGGGAACGTGGACCGGGGGGGGCCAACGCGAGGCCGTGCCGTTCAGCAACCTGCCGGTGAAGGCGTGGTTCCCGTTTCAGCAGGGCTTCCCGCACTGCTACGAGCTGCGCGTAAGGGCAGGCGGGCAGCCTGCTTCGGTGACGACCGGCTTCCGCAAGATCGAACGCCGCCACAACGAGGCGTTCAAATCGAGCCCCGCCGCATCGGTGATGGACTGGCACCCCTACGAGAACAACGTCCGCTACGGCACAACTTACTACAAGGGCTACGACGCCATCAGGGAGGCCGGCGAGGCCTGGCCCGAAAAGCCCCGCGAGGGCGACTACCGCTACACGCACCTTGTCAACGGTCGCGAGCTCTTCGTGATGGGCGGCTCGATCGTGCCGCCGAGGCTCTTCTTTTCGGACTGGAACGGCGAGTATTTTCGCAGGCTGATAAGGCGGGCACGGGAATCGAACAACAACACGCTGCGGGTGTGGGGCGGCGGATACCTCTGCGGCGAGGACTTCTTTGAAGAGGCCGATCTGCAGGGCGTGATGATCAGCCAGGATTTCCTCAACTTTCAGCGGTTCACCGACAAGAGCCTCGGCCACCTCCTCCGCCGCGAAAAGGAGTATCGCTCGATCTTGCGGCAGCTCAATCCGCACCCGTCAGCCGTCGTGATGAACGGCGGCAACGAACTCCTCCAGACGGGCAACCAGCTCAGCGACCCGATCTTCCAGCTCATGCGGCGCGTGATGCAGCAGGGAACCACAAACCAGTACTTCCACCTGTCGAGTCCGGTGAATCCAGAGGTCCACGGGCCGTGGCGTTTCAACCTCGATCACGCGGCGCGCTACAGCAACTTCCGCACGATCTTCTGTTCGGAGTGCGGCGTCGTCGCTTGCCCGTCGATGAAGAGCATGCGAAAAGCTCTCACGAAGGAGCAGATCGACGACCTCTTCGGGGAAGCGTGGGATCACCGGCAGCCGATGCGGCAGCATATCGAGAGCTTGATAAGGTATGTGGAACTTTTCGGTCCGGTCGACCGGACCTCGGCGACCGAGGCGATCGAGCGCACGCAACTGGTGCAAGCAATGAGCTACCAGTGCATCGCCGAGGAGTTTCGCCGATGCAAGCCCGAAAAGAGCGGATTCACCACGTGGGAGTTCAACGAGCCGTGGCTGGATTTCGACTGGGGCATTCTCGATGCCTTCCTCGTGCCCAAGCATTCGTTCTGGACGTTCAAGCGCGCGTGTGCGCCGCGGTTGATCTCGGCGCGATTCGAGAGCTACGTATACGCGCCCGGCGCGCGGGTGCGCGCGGAGATCTTCTTCTCCGTCGAGGGAAACGAACACGACACAATCGATGCCCGCGCGGCCGCGTACGACAGCGAGGGCCGCGCCTTGAAAACCGCAGAATTCAGCGGCAGCGCAGATTCCGCCTCGGTGCGGCTGGGAGAGATGGAATTCGACGCGCCCGACGAAGGGGCGTTCTTCCTCAAGCTCACCGGCAGACTGTCCGACGGCGGCGAGATCGACAACGATTACTGCTTCTTCGTGCTCCCGGCCGCCAGCCGCGAGCCGATCAGGGTCCTGTTTATTTCCGGCGGCTGTTACGAAAACGCGGTCGCGCACGAGTTCTTCAGGGCGGCCGGCTTCGAGATCGATGAGCGCGTCGTGAGTCCTATCGAGCCGCTGGACATGAAGACCGTGGACCTGGCGCGCCACGACGTTGTGGTCCTCGGACCGACGTTCAACCCGCTGACGTCGCTAGGCCGCCAGTTTTTCCCGGCGCTGCGGGCCGCGGTCGAAAAAGGTCTGGGCTTCGTTTATTGCGCGTATAATACGTCCGCCTATACGTGCGGCCGTTACGATGTCGATCAACTCAGCGGCTCGGATCTGGAGGAGCTGCTGCCTGTCGGGTTCGCGGAGAATCATTATCAGAACAGCGAAGACTTCGAAGCCGGCGACGCGGGCCTGAAAAAACACCGCGATCACCCGATCTGGAATTACATCACTATGGCGTCGGCGCCGCGGATGGACTGCCGGGTGAGCGTTGAGATCAAAGACGAGAAGAACGTGATCGGCACGGACAACGGCGAGCCGGTCCTCGCGGCGCACAAGGTGGGCAGGGGGATCGTCACCAGCTTCACGGGGCCCTACGGCGGGCACAACTACCCGGGCCTTGCCTTCCGCGACTGGCCTTACGCGCACAGGCTGCTGGAAAACATAATCGAATACACGGCGACGGGGGCGGTCCAGCCAAGGGCGTTCGACCCGCACGTTTTCCAGCCGCTGCTCGAAGCCCCGCTGTGCGGTCCGCAGGTGGACATCGCCGAAACGTTTGCCTCGGCCGACCGCAGAGAATGGGAGATCACCGTGATCAACCCCGGCCGGGTCCCCGTGCTCTACTTCGACCTCGGAAACGACTCGGAGGCGGAAGGGGAGGCGTTCGACTGGAGCGTATCCGACAACCGTTTCTGCCTGTTCGAGAACGAATCCAAGAGAATCTCAGCGTCCGCGACGGCCCGCCCCGGCCATACCCTGCCCGATGACCTCCAGCCGGTGTGGTCGGCGTGGAATGGGTAAGGGTCATTTTGATGACGGGGGGGAGCTCTTTGGAAAGAGGCATGTGTTTAGCGTGCGCGCACGCTTGGGCCGTCGTCGGCAGCCAAACCATGTCTGCTCTTGAGCCCCCGAGGGGGCGCCTTATTGTTAGCCCAGGGCGACAGCCCGCCCCAAGGCGGGCGTAAGCCCTGGGAACCGGCCACACCCAAACAAACAAGCCCCGTAGGGGCGTACCTTCTTGACCATCGATCCGCGAGGGTCGCCCCTCTGGGGCTCAATTGTTATTGTGCACCCGATACCCAGGGCTCACGCCGACCCAAGAGGTCGGCTTTCGCCCTGGGCTAACAATAAGGCGTCCCGCTGGGACTCAAGACCAGATCTCTGGGAGAAGCAATTGCGCCAAATCCTGGTGTCTCCGTGCCGAACACGCAGGCTTGGAACTGAACAACGCTGAACACATACGGAAAGAGCTTTCCTCAATGCCGGGGAATCCCCACTGGAGGCCTTCTACTCATCCTTCCTCACGCGGAATATCTTGTCCTTTTCGTCGAAGAAGAGCCGATGTCGGTTTTGCTCGAACCAGTCCTTGAGGTCATCGTTTCTGCCGCGGGCCTCGGTGTACCAGAGAATGGCCTCGCGAGCAGTGTAGCGGAAACAGGGGTGGCTCGTGTCCAAGGAGTCCACCAGCGTCTCGAGAGCATCGAAGTGACCGTATCGAACAGCGACGGGCGCTGTTTGTTCCTTGTCGTAGGTATCGTAACGCGAGACCTTGTCCCAGGCCATCGTCACGGCTTCCGGCACGTCGATACTCGGCAAAAACCTGATCGCGTCGTAAGTGCGCAATTTGTTCGAGCCGTTCACAAGGTATGCAGTCAGGAGATCGTAGGTCTCGGGATCGCGGAAGGAGGCCACGGCCCTTATCCATGCGGTCGGAAGATGGTTCGGCATTTTCCGCAATTCGCCGACCAGAATCTCCTTCGCATCCTGGACCCACTTCTTGTCAACGATCACCTCCGCCAGCCCGTTGTAGCGCGGGAGAGCGTTGATTATCATCTGTTTGGTTTCGTCATTGGCCAGGTCATCAATCGCGGCGATGATGTAGAACTTCTCAGGCGAGTCTGTCTTCTCGAACAGGATATCAGGGTATTTCTGACCGACCTTGGTCAGCATGGCGACCCTGGAGTCGCCTTCCAGCAGACACATGCACGGACTCCTCATGAGAACGCGCGTGATTTGGTCCACGTACTCTATCACTTGCTCCCTTGTCGCGTTATCCGGAAGCTTGATACTGCTGAGGGTCTCCTTGTCGAGATCGGCCTGCGAGGCAATCTCGTTGCTCGATGGCTCCGTCGGCGGGCCGCCTGCTTCTGCTTTCGGCGCACGAAACACCTTGGCTTTCTCGTCGAACGCGAGATTATGCCTGTGCCTCACGTACCATTGGTTAAGCTCCTCGTTCGTGCCCCGGGCTTCCGTGTGACGGAGGATCAGGTCTCGAGGCGCGTATATCTCGCCACAGGTACTGCAATCGTCGACGAGCGCCTCGACTATCAAATCAAGAGCATCAAGATGCCCGAACTGCACCGCGACGGGTGCCATGTCGGCCCGCTCCCATCGGTCGAGCGCCGCATTCGTCCACGCCAACGCCACGGTCTCCTTCAGGTCGATGCCGGGCAGATCCTTGATCTTTTCGTAGGTGGCCTTCCGGTTCTCGCCGGCTATGAGATACGCCTTCAGATCGTCGTACGTGTCGGGGTCGGCAAAAGAGGCGACCGTCTTGATCCATTGGGGCGGTAGATAATCAGGCTTTTTGCGCAGTCCCTCGATCAGGATCTCACGGGCGTCTTCCATCCAACCTTTACTGGAGACGACCTTCAACAACCCGGGATCCGCCAGCAACGCGTTCAGGATCTTCGGCTTGTGTTCGTCACCGACCAAGCTTTTGATCGCCCAGTAGAGGTAGAAGTTGTCCCCTCCTTCCGATGCTTTCTCGAGGAGCACGTCGAGGTTCTCCGGCCCTATCTTCTTCAACATCGCAATCTGCGGATGTGATGAGCTATGGCCCCTCTGCCCGCGCGAGGCCATCAGGATGGCACTGACGTAATCGACCACCTGCTCTCTGGTCGGGTTGTCCGGAAGCTCGATTCTGCGGAGCGCGTCGAGGTCCGGGCCGCCCACCCTCATCCAGGATTCCAGCTCCCTTGTCAGAGCCTTATCGTCTCTTTGCGCAACGCCCCGCAAGCCCCTCTGCCAGTCCTTGTATTGCTCCAATCTCTGCTGCTCGGCCGCCGGGTTATCTTTTTCCCCCGCGACCACGCAGGTCCCCGCGATCACAGCCGCCACAATGCAAGTGCAAATAGTGACGCGCATCGTATCACCTCCTTTTCAATCCTTGTAAGAAGATCTCACTCCACTTCGCGGCGCCGGATACGCAGCCTGAACTTACCTAATTATAATGCGCTGAGCTTCGGATAGTCAAGAACAAAACTTCTATTCTTGCCTTCTGGGAAAAGTCGTTACGATGTGTAGTACAGACGGAGGACGCGTCGCTCGAGGTCTACGGCCTCTGAGCGCTCTCCCAGTTTGAATCTCTTTTTCTCAGTTGTTGCCGGAGGCAAGCTCGGTGTATCTCTTGTGATACTGCTCGGCAAGTTCGGTGTGGTGTTTCGCATGGTATTTTGTCTTGTCGAGTTGCGTTTGCAGCCTGATGAGCAGGCCGACGAGGCGATTGACCTGCTCGGTGAGTTTGCCCAGCGCCTTTTTCTCTTCGCGCGACAAGTCTTCTGCTCGCTCCCTTTCCGCCAGCTTACCGCGGGCGCTCTTCAGCTCCTCCTGCAGCCCCGTCATTTTCGTCACGAGCGCTTCGTAGCTCTTTCGACCGAGTTCCCATGTCTGGGCATATTCGGTATAAAGGGCCGCCGCCGCGTCGAAAGGCGGCGCGTAGGAGAGGTCCGCCGCCATGGTGCGCTGCAACACCCGGGAACCGCTTTCGAACTCGGCATCGGCAGCGGTCACGCCGGTGAGTGCCGTGTGAAGGCTGAAAAGAACGGTGTCTGACGGGCTCATCCCGGGGGGTGCCCTTGTGAGGTCGCCCTGCGCGTATTCGCCGCATTGCCGGAGTACGGCATGCTTCCTTTCCCTGGCCTGATCGGCTTGCTCGGTGAGCGCGGCAAGCTTTTCGGTCTCTTCGGCCGAGAGCTCCCGCTTTTGCAGAAGTTTCAGCCGCTTGGCTTTGAGCTCCTGATAGTCGAGGCCGTCGAGGGCGGCTGCAAATTCCTCGAGGGCTTTCGGCACTCCTTCGAGGTCCTTGCGCGCGAAGGCCCGGCGGGCGGCAGCCACCTGCATTGCGGCCCGGTGGTGTACTTCGCTGTACTTGAGCGCCGCGGTGCTGTGCTCGAGGGCCGCGGCGTAGTCTTTCGTCTCGAAGCCTATCTTTCCGAGCTCCGCATGGAAATCGGCTACGACCGGCGTTGCGCGCAGTGCGGCCGTGCGCTGCTCTTCGGTGAGCTTGTCTTCCTTGCGCCCGGTGTTATCGTCTTTCAATCCAAGGGAATCGGCATAGTTTCTTTCGAGGACCCATCGCAGGTCTTCGAGGGCGCCCGCGAGCAGCTTTACGGCCTCGCCGGGCTTGCCGCGGCGCACGAGCATCTGCGCTTGCCGGTAGTTGGTCAGCGGCGCCGTGGGAGAAATAACGCGCATACGGTTGAACTGCCGCCATGCGGCGTCGAGGTCGCCCTGAGCAAGATATATCATGCCGACCGCGTTGGCGTTAAGAAACAGCTTCGTCCGAACGCGTTCCAACTTGTGCTGCGAAGAGGGATCGCGCGAGCTTTCAATCTCGCTCTCTTCTTTTCTGAAATCCGCGGCCGCCTTCTGAAAGTAGTCGAGCATCCGCCCCAGGGAGGGATCGTGAGTCTTTGCTCTCTCGATTCTTTTTTCAAACGCCGCAACGCCTTCGATCAGCCTGTCGGACCTGATGTAGGCTTCGGCAAGCATTTCGAGCGCGCGCGGATCATTCGGATCGAGGGCCAGCGCGCTCCGGGCGTTTTCGATGGCCTCTTCCATCGGGCCGGTATCGAGAAAGATCCGCGCGAGCGCAAGATGCGGCGATATGAGCTTGGGTTCCTTCTTGGCTATCTTGCCGAACTCCACCAGTGCCTGGGTCTTGTTGCCTGCTCGGTTGTAGGCGCTGGCCAAGCTCATTCGCGCCTGGAGCCATTCAGGATGCCGGCGCACCGCGTTGCCGAGCTTTGCAATGGCGGCGGCATAGTTGCCTTTGAGGAGATCGAGCATCCCCTCGGTATAATCGCCGGGCGCGCGCCGTGCCACTGCAGCATCGGCCTCAAGATCTATGTCGAACATGGCGCTTTCGAAGCTCCCCATGGCCGGCTGCACACGCTTGAGCTCAAATCGCGCGGCAACGTTGGTCGCGTCTATGGTCAGTGCTTCGCCCACCCAGTTGAGCGCTTCGTCGGCGTTGCCGCTCTCTGTGGCCATTCTGGCCAGCATCAGCATGGCCGAGGCCGCAGTTTTGTCGCCACCGTGGGATAGCTCTTCAGCAATCTCTTTGGCGGCGGTTACATTGCCGCGGATCAGGTGCAGCTCCGCCTGCAGCAGCCTGCCCCTTCGGCTTCCGATCAGACCCGCTTCGGTGCTTGCGCGGCGAGCCAATTCATCGGCATCCGAGATGAGCCGGGCAAGCTCCGCCCGGCCGGGATTGTCTTCCGGCAAGCTCTCCGCGCGCTTGCGCAGCGCCGCGAGGCCGACGCCCCCGGAGCCCAGGCAATTGTGCCGCACGAGCATATTCTCGCAGTCGAGGGTCTTTTTGCGGATGCGCACAAGCAGCAGCCGCACGGCGAATTCGCTTGCAACGTGGGGCTCGCCCAGGGCCCGTGCGCGCTCGGCAAGCTCGTCGAGGTCGGCCGTGCGCGATTCCAATAGCAGCAGCCACCCCAGCCCGAGGAGGGCTTCGTCGCGGTCTTCGCTCAAGAGCTCGAGGGCCTTGCGGTAGGCGTCTTCCGCCGTTTTGAACCGGCCGCCCCGCGACCGCGTGCGGGCGAGGCCCAGCCACGCTTGGCCCATTGCGGAATCGCAGCCCACTGCACGGGTGTATTCCTCCTCCGCTCGAGGCAGCAAGCCTTCCCGTTCCAGTTTCAACCCATTGCGCAGGTACATTTGCGCCGGCGGCGATTGAAACATGCGTACCCCGGCCCCGATTACTACGGCAAACCCGAGCGCCCACAGTATGCTTCTACGTTTTGTCATCCCGGTGCGATCTCTAGTCTATTCGCCTCGTATGAGGCGGATCAAATCATCTCCCGCTTCGTACCGTTTTTCTCACCTTGCCGATTCCTCTCATCGCCAAGCGATGGGACGGCGCCTGTAGACCTCCCGCAGGCGGGGCCACATGGAATCGATATCGATCAGTGCCAAGCGGCACGCGCTTGTGGCTTCCTGCCGCCGCAGGATAACCGTTTTGTTCAACACCCCGAGCACGCCGGGCCGCTCGCCGGCCGCCGCTTCGATCGAGCGGCGGAGTTCCGTGCCGAACATGCCCGCGGAGCAGGCCGTAACGAGGAGGTCTTGCGACCTCGTAGAAAGCGGGTCGGCCGTCAGGATCTCAGCGGCTGCCGCGGCATAGGTCTCATGATGCGCCAATGCAAAATAGACGTTTATGATGAACGTGCTGCCGGCGAAGTCGTTGGGGCCGACGGCAAGTTCCTCGCGAGCTTCGCAGTGCCGACCGAGCATCGTATCGAGTACGCCCAGCGTGGACAATACGGCGGGGGGAGAGGCCCCTTGTTCTATGGCCATCCGGCATTCGTCCACAGCGGCATGTATACGGCCCTGCAGCGCCAGGGACCGGGCGCGAAAAAGCCAGCGGTGCGGCAGCGTGGGGTCCGCTGCCCGCAGGCTCTCGTAATGGTCTTCGGCCCGGGCATGCCTGCCCGCAAGGCTGTAGGCAAGAGCCAGCACACGATGGTGAGCATCGGCCGAACGGCCGTTTTTCGCCGGCGCTTCGTGCTCGGCGATGACCGCTTCGATATCTCCCTTTGCGATACGCGCCGCCGCCAGGGCCTGAATCCCAAGTGACGACGCCGGGTCGGCCGCCAGGTAGGCGGTCAGCGTTTCAATCGCGGCGTCCACATCATGCCGCCCGATGTAAACGGCCGCGAGAAGCCGCAGTGCGTCGTGGTCTTCGGGATTGTCTTTCAGGATTCTCCCGCAGCTTTTCTCGGCCACGTCCAGACGTCCTTTGGTCAGGGCTACGGCCGCCCGCACGAGCCGGGCCTCGGGAAAGACATCGCGCCATTCGCACAGCTCCTGGAGTGATTGCGCCGCCTGATTAGCGGCTCCCACGCAAAACTGGGCAAGGCCGAGATGATACTTCAGAAGCTCCCATCCTTCGCCTTCGCTGCTCGCAAGGGAGAGGTAGTGCGTTGCCTGGCTGAATCTCCCGCGGATAAGGGCAACGCTGCCCTCGAGAAGCATTATGCGCCGGTCGCCGGGATTGTGTCGTCTGAATTCGTCGATCATGGGGCCGAGCCGGTCAAACTTGCCCTGTGAGAAAAATATCGCCGCCTGCAGATAGCGCGCGTGAATGTTATTGGGCTCCGTGTCGAGCGCCTGCCGAACAAACCTCTCGGCGTCGCGGATTCGACCTTGGCGCGCAAGCAGTCGCGCGGCCCTGAGCAACAGACTAACGGGCGGGTTCTCGAGTTCCTCAATCACGCCCAGCACAGCCTGTGTTCCGCGCTCCAGCGCGCCGATTTCGATGTGCAGTGCCGCGAGGGCCAGGCGGGTGGCCGGGAAGTGGGCGTCTTTCTCGATAGCCGACTCAAACAAGCCCAGCGCGGCGTCGCAGTGCGCCTGTGCTTTGGCGAGTTGTTCGGCGAGGTCCTTGGCCACTTTGCTGGTATCCCGGCGTTCTCCGAGCATCTCGATGGCCGTTGCGAGCCTCCCTTCGACCACGTCCTGAATGACTATCGCCCCGCGGCGGCCGGTGAGCGTTGCGAGGCCCGCGCCTGCGTCTTGTAGTGCCTGGGTACGTTTACGAACTTCAATGTGCCCGGCGAGGTCGAGCGCGGCGACATGCGCGGGCCGGATGCTGTCTGCGGGCGCTTCGCGGGCCATTTGTACACAGGCTCTCAGAAAAGCCTGTCGTTTCTCGACGCCGGCCGCAATAGAGACGTAATCGGCAAAACCGGGTGAAGAGACGAGCTCGGGATCGGCGCTGAGGGCATCGTGGTAGCTGTTGAGCGCCTCAATGAAGGCGCGCTGCCGCAACAATACCTGCGAGAGGCAAAGGTGTGCGCGGGCGAGGTCGGGCCGGAGCTCGACCGCCCGGCGGAGGATGTGCTCTGCCTGAACCAACCGCCTGCCCGATGCGAGGACCTGCGCCTTGTCGACCAGGGCATCGGCCGAAGGATCGAAGAGGCCGGTGGCCACCAGCGCGATGACTCCTGCACAGAGAATCCAGAGCACGGCGATTAGTATGTATTGCGGTTTCATCGGAAAACGTGACTAAAATGACTCGCGGGCCCGCACAATCCACCCGAAACGACCCGCGCCGGCGGCTGCACTGCTTGCCGCCTGTCAATGTTTCATCGTTCCTTCTCCAGCCCTTGGGGTAGGGTAAGGCTATATTTGCGCATTTTCTTAAAGAGTGTGCTGCGATTGACCTGCAGCAGCTCCGCGGTCTTCTGGCGGTTCCATCCTGTGCTTCTCAGGGCGCGCTCGATGACCTCGCGCTCCGGCCCTTCGAGGGCCTCTTTCAGAGGCAGCACTCCGGCCGTTTGCGGCGAGGCCACGCTATCGTCTGTGACGCGCGCCGGCAGGTCTTCCACGCCGATGCCGGGGTTCTTGGCAAGTATCACCGCCCGCTCGATCACGTTTTCGAGCTCGCGGACATTGCCGTGCCACACGTATTGCTGCAGCTTGCGCATCGCCTCGTCGGTTATGCCGTTGATGATCTTGTTGTTTTCTCTCGAGTAGACCACGGCAAAGTGTTCGGCCAGCCTCGCGATGTCGCACACCCTCTCGCGCAGCGGCGGCACCTCGATGGGCACCACGTTTATTCGATAAAAGAGATCGGCCCGAAAGTTGCCCGCTTCGATCTCTTCGTTCAAATCCCGATTGGTGGCGATGATCACACGAACGTCGGTACTGATCGTTTCGTTGGAACCGATCTTTGTAAACACTCTGTCTTGCAGCACGTGCAGGAGTTTCACTTGTAGGGCCGGCGAGGCCGAGGATATTTCGTCGAGGAAGATCGTTCCCTTGTCGGCAAGCTCAAACTTGCCCGGCTTGTCGACGTGCGCCCCCGTAAACGACCCCTTGACGTGCCCGAAGAGCTCGCTTTCGAGGAGGGTTTCGGGCAGGGCGCCGCAGCTCACCTCGATGAAGGGCTTATCGCGCCGCGGCGACTTCTGGTGGACGGTCCGGGCGATCAGGCTTTTGCCGGTTCCCGATTCGCCGGTGACGAGCACCGTCGCTCTGGTGTCGGCCACGACGTCGATGATGTCGTAGATTTTCTGCATGTTGTGGTCGCGGCCAAGGAGCATGCTGTATTGGTTGCGCAGCCCGAGCTGTCTTTTGAGCTCGAAGTTCTCGTGGCGCAGCCGCTGCTGCTCGAGGGCGCGCTCGATGGTGAGCCTCACGCCCTCGTCTATCAAGGGCTTGGTGATGTAGTCGAAGGCACCCAGCTTGATGGCTTCGACGGCCGCCTCGATCTGCCCGTAGCCGGTGATAAGCACCACCGAGACCTCCGGGTGGTTGTCGGTGCTGTGTTTGAGCACGTCGAAACCTGTGACGTCGGGCATGTTGACGTCGGTGAGGATCACCTCAAAAGGCCGATCTTGCAGCTTCTCAATAGCCTCGGCGCCGCTCTCTGCGCTTTCTACGGTGTAGCCTTCCAGCTTGAGGAATTCCGATAGAGATCTGCACTCGATGGGGTCATCGTCAACGACAAGGATTTGACCGGACATCGTTATTAGCTCCTGTTTTCGTGCGAGGCCTGGTGCACTTTGAGCGCTGCCTCACATCTCATTGCGCCCGGGGCGCCAGCCTCGGGCTTGTCTCACAATATGTGCTTCCGGCTACGATACGGGTAACTTGATGGTGAAGGTCGTGCCTTCGCCTTCGTTGCTTTCGACGTCTATGCTGCCCTGATACTTTTCTATCATGTCATGGCAGATGGCCAACCCGAGGCCCGTTCCCTTGCCAGCCTCTTTTGTGGTGAAAAACGGATCGAAAACCCGCTTCCTGACAGACTCCGGCATCCCGGTGCCCGTGTCGGCCACAGACACGATGATCGATCCGTCTTCGAGACGGGTAGTCATTGTGAAAGTCCCGCCGTCCGGCATGGCGTCCAAGGCGTTCAAGGCCAGATTCAGCAGCATCTGCGTGAGGTCGCAGGGGGCCTCGGGAAGATCGGACACCAGGTCCGTCTTGATCTCCACTTTGCGCTCGGCCGCGCGGTACTTGACGGAGTTGATGGTCTCCCGCACCGCTTCGTTCACCTGGGTGTTTCGCCTCGGGCCGGGGGTACAGCGCGAGAATTCGAGCAGCGAGCTCACTATCCCGACCATGCGCTCGAGTCCCTTGCGGGCCTCCTGCAGATACATCTGCATTCGTTCATTACCCCCCGTCACCTTGAGAGAGAGATTGATGAACCGCAGGATGCCGTCGAGGGGGTTGTTGAGCTCGTGAGCCACCCTGGCTGCAAGTTTTCCTATCACGGCGTGCCGCTCGGAAGCCGCCAGCATCCGCTCCATCTTGACTCGCTGGGTGATATCTTCCATCACCACTACGCCGCCGATCGTGGTGCCGTCGGGGTCTCTGAGCGGGGAGGAAACCGCGCGGACCACATACAACTTGTCGCCCGAAAGCGGCACAAACGTGGCCGAATCGAACCGGACGACGTCGCCGAGTTCGATTACCGCCTGCAGTTCGCGCGCCCATGACCTCCCTTTCAGGGTCACGTCGAGCTCGAGAAGGTTCCTGCCGTTTGGGTCGGCACCAAGTATTTCCTCGGCGCGCTCATTGGAAAATGTTATCCGAAAATCCCCGTCGAACGTGAGCAGTGCCAGGGGGATGCTCTTTACTATGCTTTCGTTGTAGCTTTTCAGCCGGGCCAGCTCTCTGCTGGTTTCAGCAAGCTTTTCGAGAGCGCTGTCGAGCCGCTTGTGCAGCTCCTGGCTGAATTCTTCCAGCAGCTCGTGTCGGCCGAGTTTCTTTATTGCCGCCGCTGAATAGTTGGCAGCCACGAGAAGCTGCTTGAGATCCTGCGGCTCGAACGGCTTGCCGTCGCGCTTGTCGTGAAGGCTGATTACGCCGACCAGTTCTTCGTCTTGCACCAGCGGCACCGACACAAACGAGCCGCCGGCATGGCGACTGGAATCGTGAGGCACGAAACGGTCATCGGCGCTGATATCGGTAACGAAAAGGGGCTTGAGCGCGGCGCCTACGTATCCGGCTACGCCTTCATTGAGCTTCTGCCTCACACCCTCGAGCGACTCGGCCATTTGCCCTTTCACCGAGCCCAGCACCAGCTCGTTGCTCTCCTTGTCGTAAAGGAAAACAGACCCCCCGCCCGCCTTGAGCATGTGCATGCAGGTACTGAGAACAGAATCGACAAGCTCCTTGACAGACTCAACGGAGTGCACCGACTCCCACAGCTCGTTGAGCAGGGAAAGCTCGTAGAGCTGCTTCGCGAGCTCCCGCGTCTCGCCGCGGATTTGCTCGAGCTGGGCGGCTCTTATTTCTAATCCTGCGATTCTGCTGCGAAGCACTCCGTTACGCTCCTATTGCACGTGCGGGTTCGCCCCCGTCATTTGCGGGGACGCTGCAATCCATGTGGACTTCCTTTTGGAACCGACCAAGCATGGGATGGAGTACGCTGACATAGTACCCTGCAAAAATGATGCCATACTGCACCATACCGTCCAAGAAACGCCCCGTACAATTGCAAGTGATTGCCCTAACAGTACTTACGGCCGATACACCAGGGGGGCGAATACCCCTCGACGAAAGCGATGTACACTTTTCACAACACCTGCGCCGCCCCTGTTTGCTTCGTAAGTCTTTACACACTCGCACGTTACAGCCATGTCTGCCATGCCATGCGATTGTCTGCCATAACATGCGCCCGGGCGCTCCCCGAAATCCCCGGAGAAGCTGGTTTATTGCTTTAAGAAATCCCTGTTTCCAGACGATATAAACATACAGGACATCCTACAACATCTGGGGTCGAAGGCCGGCATTTCTCGCAGGTGCTGGGGATTTCCTCCGGATGCTGATCGATCACTTGTTATACCATCGTTTATAAAGAGTATTGTAACTGCATTTATAGCAAAGGTAAAGGAGCAACCACCAAAATGACCCCCGAAGAGATCAAGCGCCTCAGGCTGTCGGTGGGCCTGAGCCAAGAAGAGTTTGCCCGAGAACTCGACATCAGCTTCGCCACCGTCAACCGGTGGGAAAACAATCGGGCCTCGCCGTCGCGCCTTGCGCGAAAGCTCCTCGTGAAGTTCAAAAAGCGCACCGAACGTTTACATGCTTCATGAGTATTTTCGGCAACATGGAGGTACAGTTCTCCGCTAAACGACCATCCGCCACGGAAGAATAGATGGCACCCAAGGGGAAAAAGATCAGACTGCCGGCAGACGACGCGGACAAGATTATCCGTGTCGAGTGCAACATGGAAGAGTTCCCCTACTTCCGTCTCTCCAAGCGCGACGCCCGGACCTTCCGCGAAATCTACTACAGCCGCGAAACGCGCGATCCCGACGGCGATATCCTCCTGCAAGAATGGATCGTCCGCGCATCGGGCACCCTCGGCCTGCCCGGCCCGTTCGATCAGGATGTTTACGTGGCGCTCGAAGAAATCATCGACGAGCGCGGCATCGACGACGACGGCGCCCTCCCGTTCACAAAATACCGCATCGCCGAGATCATGGCCAAGGGGCATTCCGGCATCATCTACCGGAAAATCACCGAGGCCATCGAGCGGATGATCGCCACGTCCATCACCTCGGGCCAGGCCCTCTACCACAAGGGCGAGCGACACCACATATCCGGAGTGTTCGCGCTCTACGACGAGGTCAGCTTCTACAAACGCACCTTCGCCTCGAAAAGGAAGCGGACCGCGAAGGGCAACATCGAATACAACATCCTCTATCCCAGCCGGTGGTACATCGACAGCCGCAAGGCCAACTACATCAAGCCCCTCAACACAACGTTCTATCGAAGCCTTTCGCTGCCGACCTCAAAGAAGCTCTATCGCCTGCTCGACAAGCGCTCCTACCCCGACCGAACAAGGATAGAAATGTCGCTGACCGAGCTGGCCAGCGCGCTCCCCCTCGCCCAAGAGTACCCGTCGTTCCTGAAGAAAGTGCTCAACAAGGCCCACGCCGAGCTAACCGCGGGCGGCTTTCTCACAGGGGCCGGATACGAGCGAATGCGAGGCGGAAACTGGAAAGTCGTTTATCGCTTCCCGCGCTCGCGCAAAGAAGAGCCCGTCGCCGACCTCCTCGCCCGAATGCTGCTGCACCGCGGCATAAGCCGACCGGTCGCGCTCAACCTCGCCCGGCGCTACCCCGGCCGCGTTGCCGGGCAGGTGGAAGTATTCGACTGGATGAGCAGCGCCGGCCTCATCAAGACCAACCCCGCCGGCTTCCTGCGCAAATCGATCGAGGACGACTACCAGCCGCCACCGGGCTTCATCTCGGAATCCGAAAAGCAGAGCCTCAAGGAAGAAAGCCTCAAGAAGATCCGCGAGAAGCAGCGCGAAACAGAACGCCAGGAGCGCGGGCGAGCCACACTCCTCGAAAAGGTCCGAGAAATACGCGACGCCATCGATTCCGCCCGGCTCGACGACCTCAAAGCCCGGGCCGAAGCCAACCTCAACACCTTCATGCGGCGCAAGCTGCGCGAAGAACGCCGCGAAGGCCGCCTGAAACCCACCACCAAAATCGCCCTCGAAGAAGAACTCAACCGCCTCATCGAAATGGAATACCTCAACGAATGATGGGACAATAGGACCATGAGACCATGGGACCTCAAGAGCGACGCGGAAAGGCGGGTCATGCCCCGCAGGGGCAGCGCAACATTAGCCCGCGGCGTAGAATGTGTTTAGCGTGCACAGACGGAATCTGTTTCGGGCTTGCATTTTCAGCATGTAGGGGCGGCCCCGCCTGCCGAAGCCTTGCGGCGGACAGGTCGCGAGCCGCCCTTGAGCCCGAAGGGCGATAGTCTGTAGCCTCGGGCTTCAGCCCGTGGAAAACGATCGCCCCCCAACCCCAGAGCCCCCGTAGGGGGCGGCAGAGCCATTCGCCCCCGCCTTTGGGACATCAGCAAATGATGTGAGGAGCCGCGCCGCGGTTCCGTCTGCCCTGTCAAGGCACGGTACAGATCCTTGCTATCAGATCGCGCGTCGCTTCTGCTTGAAACCGATGCCTGCTCCTGTTAGACTATCTGGGCCACATAGTCCTATAGTCCCGCGGAGTATCTTGATATGGATTCACCCTGTTGGCGGGTATTGTGCATCGGCAACCTGAGCATCAACAAGTTCTGGGGCGAGAATGAACGCCGCCGGGCGCCGCATTCGACCTCGGCGCTCGTCGAGGTCGCGGATGTTCGCATCGTGGTCGATCCTTCATGGCCGCCTGAGCAGATGGCCGAGATCCTCGACCGGCGCCGGGGCATTCGGCCCGACCAGATCGATTTCGTGTTCCTCACGCACAGGCACGGCGACCACCTGGGGGGCCTCGATGCCTTTCCGACCGCGAGGCGCATCATTGCCGCGCGCGAGCTCAAGCTGTGGCAAGGGGAAGGCGACGACCCACCCAGCCCCATCGCCGAGAGCTTCCTTCCCGCTGAAGAGCACCTGCCCAAAGAGATCGAACTGCTCCCCACCCCGGGCCACACGCCCGGCCACGCTTCGCTGAAGTTCGAGGCCGACGGCCTGCGCGTCGTGATCGCGGGCGATGCCGTGATGACGCGCGAGTTCTTCGAGGCCGACGAGCCGTTTCACAACGCCGTGGACATGAATCAGGCCGTTGAAAGCATCCGGCTGATCCGCCGCGCGGCCGACCTCGTCGTGCCCGGCCACGGCAACTGCTTTCTGGTGGGGAGCTGAACTCGGGGCTGCTTGTGCTTGACAGGCGCGCCTGTTTCTGTTAGACTGTGTGCGCGCATTGAATGACCCCGGTCACTTGTCAGTGCCTCTTTTCGCCGACAGCAGTTTCCAGTAATACTCGAATTCACCGAGGGCAATACAATATAGCCCGTAGATCAACGGAATCCAGACCAGCGATATCGGTAGCTTGCCCAAGGTCGCCCAGTACCTCTCCGACGGCTCAGGTGGCAGGAGCACGACCAGCCTGCCCATAACAGCTTTTGAAAAGGAAAGGTAATATAGAGATAAGAGCACGCTTAATAAGCCACATAGTATCCTCATTTTGACGATCCTTTCCTGTCTTTTGCCTGGATCTGCGGAATGACCAACCAACTCGACCTTAAGCGTAACAAGAAACCCATCGATTGTCAAGAATGTCCTCTCCGGCTTCCGAGATAGTGACTAGCAGTCGATCCGAGTCATACCCCAAACCGCACACATGACCACGAGGAGTATCAATGAGTACGTCGACGGACAACACGCATGCTGAGGAACGGGCCGGCCGCTTGCGGTGGTTCAAGGAAGCCCGCTTCGGGATGTTCATCCACTGGGGGCTGTATTCACAGCTCGGCCGGTGGGAGTGGACAATGCACAACGAGCAGATCCCCCGATCCGAATACGAGAAGCTGGCCGAGACCTGGCAGCCGAAGCCGCGTCCGATGCGCGAGTGGGCGCGCCTGGCAAAGGCCGCCGGCATGAAATACATGGTGATGACAACCAAACACCACGAGGGCTTCTGCCTGTGGGATTCGCAGCAGACTGATTACAACGCGGCGCGGCGGGGGCCCGGACGCGACCTCGTGCGCGAATACGTTGAAGCGTGCCGAGAGTTTGGCCTGAAGGTGGGCTTCTATTATTCGCTGATGGACTGGCACCACCCCGACGGCATGCACTGCGCCGAAGATGAGGAGGCGCGGCGGCGTTTCATCGACTTCACCTTCGGCTGCGTGCGGGAGCTGTGCAGCAATTACGGCGAGATTGCCGTCCTCTGGTACGACAACGCATATCCCAAGCTGCCGGGCGAAGGATGGCGGGCGAAAGAGCTCAATGCGATGGCCCGCGAACTCCAGCCGCAGATTCTCATCAACAACCGCTCCGGCGTAACTGAGGATTTCGGCACGCCCGAGGGGCGCGTCAAGCCGGAAAAGGACAAGGCGTGGGAGGCGTGCATGACGATGAACGGCGCCTGGGCCTACGTTCCTTCCGCCATCGATTGGGTCAGCGTCCGCCAGATACTTGAGATGCTGCGCAAGGCAGCCGCCGGCGACGGCAACCTGCTGCTCAACGTCGGGCCGAAGGCCGACGGCTCCCTGCCGGAAGAAGCCGTGGAGCGCCTGGAAGATGTAGGGCGCTGGATCGCCGCCAACGGCGAGGCCCTCTATGGCCGCATGGACACGGCGGAGAATCTATGCCTGATGAACACGGGCGCCTGGACGCTGAAAGGCAACACCGCATATTTCTGGTCCAATCGCTGGCCGGGAAACGGGCAGATTGTCCTCGGCCGCTGGCACACCGACGTGCTCAAGGCCGGCTTCCTGGCGACGGGAGAGCCGATTAACTTCGAGCGGCGCGGCAGCCGGCTCTTCCTCACCGGCCTGCCGCGGGCCAACCCCGACACGATTGCCCAGGTAGCGGTGATCAAGCTTGAGTGCACGGAGCCGCCGCGGCAGGAGCTAGACTGGAGCTACGTCGATCCCGAGGAATAGCGGCAACGCATGAGGGAAGTTGCCCCGCGTCCTCGCCGTCGCACTGAAGCCGATTGTTCTATCCCATCACGTGTTTTCGGAGACAAGTATAACGTGGCCTACAACATAGACGATGCTCATATTATTGAGAGACGCTTTTTCTGCTCTCTTTACTGTCAAGGACGCGCACAATGAATATCAACAAGCTGCTTTCGTCCGACACGATTCTCTCGCTCGCCGGCAAGTGGATCTGGACGGGCGGCGAGCTCGCCACCGACGTATACGCGCGCTTTCGCGCGGCGTTCACCGTCGACGCGCCGCCGGCCGATGCCGTCATGACCATCGCCAATACCTGCGGCGAGTACGAGCTGTGGGTCAACGGCCGGGGCGCCGGTCGGGGCGGCACGCCCTCCACGCCCGAGGTGCACTTTGCCGACACGCACGCCATCACCGAATTTCTCCAGCCGGGGGAGAATGTCGTCGCCGTACTCGCTCACGCCTACGGCACGGGCGGGCAATGGTGGAGCTTCAGCCCTGCGGGTCTGATCGCGGAGGTCAAGGCGGGCGACGAGGTCCTCGCGGCGTCCGGCCCCGACTGGAAAGCTTCCCTCGCGCCCGAGTTTTCGCGCCGGGCCCATCGCTTGTTAATGATCCTCGGGTTCGCCGAAGTCGTAGACCTGCGCAAGGAAGAGGCGGGCTGGATCGCGCCCGACTTCGACGACGCCTCGTGGCCGGCCGCCGAACTGTGCGGAATGCTCGATGAGCACGCCGTTATCCCGCGCGAGACCGCACTGCCGATCACCACCAGCTTCGCGTCGTCGCCCTCCGGTGCCGGCATGTGGCTCTGCCCCGGCGGCGTGCAGACAATTCCGCTCGCGGCGGCCGTGGCCGAGCACGGCGCGGGGACGTACCGCATCACGTCGTACACCATGAGCCCCGGCGTCGATGCCGCACTCGAAGTAATGGGGGATGGCGACTACGTTGTCAGCGTTAACGGCGCCGAGGTCGCCCGCCACCACTTCCGCCGACCGCTAGGCAACACCTACACCGAGCACAACTACTTCGAAACGCACGAGTACCGGGAGCAGAAGCCCGGGCACCTCCGCCTCGAGCCCGGCTGGAATGAAGTGTCAATCGAAGTGGAGGCCGACGAGCGGACGGCGCACATCTCGCTCAGGCTCACCGGCACCGTCATGAACAAAGGCACGATGCCGTTCTTCTTCTCGGCGGCAAAGCGCCTCGACGAGCCCGGCTGGAAAATCGAAAAAGTCGGCGGCGTCTCGAAAGTGGTGTCCGCTCAACCGGACGTCCAGCCAGCCGAAGTCATCTCATCGTGGAACGTCAGCATTCCCGATCTCAACACATCGCCGCCGGGCAAAGACGTGACCATCGAGCCCGGCCGCTACGCGATCTTCGACCTGGGCCGGGTGATGTCGGGCAGGCCCGCAATCGATGTAACCGCGCCCGCCGGGACGATCCTTGATCTCCAGTGCGCCGAGTGGATCTCCGATTACGACAAGGTGCTGCAGGCGGGCGGAGCGAAGTTCGTCGACCGCGTCATCTGCCGCGATGGCCGTCAGCGGCGCGAAAACGTCGCACGGCGCGGCCTGCGATACGTCAAGCTTTTCAACTCAGGTGGCGGGCCCGCGACGGTACACGATGTTTCGCTGAAGGTCGAGAAAGTGGTGGGCGATCCCGAGGGCGGCTTCGAGTGCTCCGATGAGCTTCTCAATCGAATTCACAAGAACTGCGTGGACACCCTCGACGTCAGCCTCAACTATCATCTCGTCGATTGCCCGACCCGCGAAAACGGACAGTATCCCGGCGACAACTTCGTCGAGGTGCTCCAACTGTTCTATCTCTACAACGACCTCCGCATCTCGCGCAAAGGCATCCGGCAGTTTCCGCGCGTGCAGGAAAAAAACGGCTTCTTCCCGGGAATGACGCCCGCCGAGTGGCGCCACAGCCTCACCGATTATTCGCTGATCTGGGTGTCGTGGATCGCCGAACACTACCGTTACTCGGCCGACGCCGAGCTTGTGCGCGACATGCTGCCATACGTTGAGAGGCTGTTCGGCTTCTTCCGTTCGCTGAAGGACGCCGACCACGGCCTGCCGCAGCGGACCAGCAAGGAACACTACTGGATCTTCCTCGACCATAGCCCGATCGACCGCCGCGGGTTGGTATGCGGTTATGCCGCGTGGTACGCCCGCGCCCTTGCCGACGCGGCGTGGATGGCGGGCGAAGTGGGGCAGGGCGAGCTATCGAAAAAATGGGGCGACGAAGCCGACGCAGTTCGAGCCGCCGCACGCGAGCTCTTCTGGGATGACGCCGCCGGGTTGTATCGCGACTGCTTCGCGAAAGGAGAGCTTTCACCGTCGATCACCTTCCAGACGAACGTCATCGCGCTCTTTACCGATCTCGCGACGGGTGAGCAGCTCAACGCAATGCCCGCCGGAATGTGGCGGCCCGACGGAGCCAAGATACAGCCCGAGCTGCGTATGATGAACCCGTACTTCCAGCACTACGTGCTCGAGGCCCTCGCGAAAACCGGCAACTTCGAGTGGGGCCTGAAGCATATCCGGGATTACTGGGGTCTGATGCTCGCGTGTGGCGCGAAAAGCAACTGGGAGTTTTTTCAGTCGACCGCGCCGAATGTGCCGACGGCCAGTCAGTGCCACCCGTGGAGCGGCTCGCCCGCTTACTGGCTTCCTGCGCACGTGCTGGGCGTACGCGCGGCGGCGCCAGGCTGGGCCAAGGCCGTAGTGCAGCCGCAGGCCACCGACGGGATCGACTGGGCACGGGGGGCGGTCCCCACGCCGCACGGCCCGATCACCGTCGAGTGGCACCGCAAAGGGGACGAGATTGAATTGAAATACGAGGCACCGGAGGGGGTCGAGATCATTCGGTGAACAGAGGTCTAACCACGGAGGACACCCACCGTCGCTGAAGCTATGGCGGGCAGGCGGAGAGCACGGAGAGGAGTACATCGGACCTTCGTGTTTCATGATCACGAGCCATCTATTTCCAAACGCAAATGTCAAGCGTCGCTGCAAGTACTTACATAGCCACAACTTACGCTCCCGCCTGGTGCCTGACACCAGGCGGGGACGTAACGCCTTATCTACCAATGACTTACAACGCCGCGTGACATTTGCCTGACGACTACGGCTCAGTCTCTCTGAATAAGCCCGGATCGTTCTTCCCCATCGAAGCCAAAAAAAAGGTCAACGTTTTAGGAAAAAGTAAGACGGATCTGCTGGGGCCAGATCCAGTCCACCTTCCTTTAATATTACCATTTTCCACGGTTCCCGACAAATAGGACATCGTGTAAATCAAATCGGTCTTATTTGGGTAGTCGAAACTCTCCTTGTTAAGGCTGCCAACTGGCTCATCAACATATAGGCCCTTCAGGCGCAAAAGAATTGGTGTCCAACCATTGTGAGAGTAACCGTATGCTTTGTCGAGCTCACACAAGAAGATACAGTCTTCGTCGTACGGCTTCATGTCCACAATAACAGCTTCCCCTCGCGAGGAATAATCCTCAGAAATATCCAGTTCCCAATCGTACGGCTCATTATGATCAGGCTTCAACTTGCACCGAAGAAGATCTGGGATGATTCCTGATTTGCACCCCACCAAACAGATCCGTTTCTTGCGTTGCAGTTTTGTGACGCCATCTCCTTCGGCCCTGTCATAGACATAGTACATGCCGTTTTAGCTCCTGTGTGTTCGACCTGTTGCCTCAGCCATCACTCGATGCTCATTGAGTTCGCTCACCTTCCGGGCCGCGCCGAGCCTGCCGCGACATATCACGGCAATCCGGTGGCAGATGCCCAGCAGCTCCGGCAGATAGCTGCTGACCATCAGCACCGCTTTGGGCCGACGGCCAACCGCCGGATCGCCCACTGCGAGTTCATCGATCAACCGGTGCACGTGCGCCTTGCTGGCGACGTCGATTCCGCGGGTCGGTTCGTCGAGCAGGAGCACGTCTACATCGTACTGAAGGAAGCGCGCGTGGCCGACCTTCTGCTGGTTGCCGCCGGGGAGGTTGCCACCGCTCTGGCGCGGCCCTCGGCGGGCGAGCAGAATGGTCAGTTTTCTCATCGTGCTCATGCTTTCGCAGTAGAGGGTGGTCCCAAAACCCGCCTTGGGGGCATTGTTCTATTCTATCAGAGGCGGCCAGGTTTTCAAGCGGTTTATGCGGCTGAGGTGTGGGTGGGGTGCGATAAGGAATGTTGGTTCAAGCCTTGGTCTTGTCGCTTATGCTGGGGGAAACCTTTCTGAAGAAAGGCTTTCCCCCAGACCCCCTTCCAAAGACTTTTTGACAGCCAAGAACTTTCTGAAGGGGAGCACCTTCT
>Ga0114922_10001306_pt1 | contig 23800 bp, 25 predicted proteins | sample AartaG_FD_100975 | JGI IMG/M metagenome (GOLD analysis project Ga0114922, IMG submission 100975) | Deep subsurface microbial communities from Aarhus Bay to uncover new lineages of life (NeLLi) - Aarhus_00045 metaG | ecosystem: Environmental > Aquatic > Marine > Oceanic > Sediment | place... | reverse complement strand
GTGCGCTGGGCGGGACTTGAACCCGCACGCCTTGCGGCACATGATCCTCAACCATGCCTGTCTGCCAATTCCAGCACCAGCGCGATTTTGGTTGGAACCGCGGTATTATAGCCCACACACCATGAATGTCAAACTTTTTTACTGCGGTCACAGGTGATGCGATCTTGTATGCACAAAGTGGATTCAATTTCTTTGCGATGGATATGACCCAGCACCGGGGTTAGTAAGGAGAAAGTTGCGATGCGAATAGTCCTTGATGCGATGGGAAGCGACACACACCCCGGCCCGGAAGTACACGCCGCGCTCGAAGCTTATAAACTCTGGGGGGAACCGATCGTACTCGTCGGTCGCAAAGCCGAATTGGAGACTCTCATCGCCGATATGGCTGGTAACCCGAACGCAGTGAAGATTGTCCACGCTCCTGAAGTTTTGAAGATGACGGATAAGCCCGCTAAAACTGCCCGGGGAAAAGCGGAAAATTCGATGGCGGTCGGCATGGACCTGCTCAAAGATGGAAAAGCCGACGCGTTCGTCACCGCGGGCAACACCGGTGGAGCGATGGCGACAGCCCTTTTTCGGCTCGGCCGCATCCACGGCATAAAACGCCCCGGCCTCGCTATTGCATTTCCCGTGCAGGACGGTTATTCCGTGATGCTCGACATCGGTGCGAATACAGATTGCCGACCTGAGTATTTGCTTCAATTCGCCCTGATGGGATCTGTATATGTATCTCAAGCGCTTGACAAGAAATCCCCGAGAATAGGCCTGCTCTCAAATGGCGAGGAACCCGGAAAAGGCAACATACTTGTCAAAGAAACATACCCGCTCCTGGAGGCCTCTGGTGTTAACTTCATCGGTAATGTCGAACCAAAGGAAATCTTCGCCGGAAAGGTGGACGTTGTGATTGCTGATGGTTTCGACGGAAATGTGTTTATTAAAACCAGCGAGGCCGTAAGCAAGTTCCTTATCGACATCATCCGTGATCAAATCCGTTCCAGTGCAATCTCATCGATCGGAGGCCTGCTTGCCAAACCTGCCTTCACGCACGTGCGCAAGCTTCTTGATCCATCGGAATATGGCGCAGCCCCGCTTTTGGGTGTAAATGGTCTCGTCTTTATTGGACATGGGCGATCGGATACCAAGGCGCTTGTCAATGCTATCCGCGTCGCCCGTCAGGCTGTCGAAGGTAACGTGTTAGAAGCTGTACAGTCAGCGATCAGAGAACGCCTGGCTGAGAAATAGGAGAACGCCTCTTGACCAACAACAAAAATACAGACAACACCGTTGTCATCACCGGCGTGGGCATGGTCACATGTCTGGGATCCGACAAAGAGACTTTCTGGAATTCCATCCTGCGAGGCAAGTCGGGGATACGGAGAATCACTCAATTCGATGCCAGTGACCTGCCATGCCAAATAGCGGGAGAGATCCCCGACTTCGATCCCTCTCAATTTATGCCCGCAAAAGAGGCTCGTCGGATATCAAGAAGCTCCCAGATTGGTTTGACAGCTGCCATCACAGCCATGGATGACGCAAACCTTCCCCAGGAGAGTGCAAAACCCGAACGTGTGGGGGTTTACTTTGGCACGGCGATTGGAGGGTGGGATCGAGGCTTGGAAGGAGTATATGCGCTTCGGGAGAAGGGGTTGTCCAAGGTTAACCCATTCGTGCTTCCAGCCACTCTTGCGAATATGCCTGCATTCCATGTTGCCAAATATTTCGGAGCGCATGGACCTAACATCACAATCTCAACCGCCTGTGCCACCGGAACACAAACTGTCGGCGAGGCAGCGCAGGCCATCCAAAACGGATGGGCAGATGTCATAATCACCGGAGCCACAGATGCGCTCATTACGGACTACATCATCGGTGGTTTTTCCGCCATGCGTGCCATCCCCACAAGCTTCAACGACTCTCCGGAACAAGCTTCGCGACCTTTCGATGAAAAGCGAGAGGGGTTTGTGTATTCAGAGGGATCTGCATGTCTTGTTCTCGAGTCACTCGATCATGCAAAAAATCGTGGGGCGATGATCTACGCTGAGGTTGCTGGATATGCTTCATCGAGCGATGCCTTTCATATCGCCGCACCCGATCCCCAAGGAGATGGCGCAGTGAGGGCGATGAAGCTGGCAATTCTGAACGCTGGGGTTCAAACTGAGGAAATTGATTACATTAACGCCCACGGAACTTCCACTCCGGCAAATGACGCTGCTGAAACCGCCGCAATTAAGAAACTCTTCGGTGACCATGCATACCAGATCCCTATCTCCTCAACGAAATCAATGGTCGGACATGCAATGGGTGCCTCGGGCGCGATCGAAGCGATCGCGTGTGCATTGACCTTACACAACGACGCAATCCACCCAACCATCAATTACGAAATTCCGGATCCTGAATTGGATCTCGATTATGTACCCAACGAGTCCAGACAGGTTCGGGTAAACACAATTCTCTCCAACTCCTTTGGACTCGGGGGTCAGAATGCATGTCTCATACTAAAACGCTGGGAACATTAAATGCGGCTATATCGCAACGAACGTCTAATTAAGTGGAATAAATTCCTGGGCCGATTGATGATGTTCGGCGGGCTGGGGGCATCCTTCGCCGCAGTGATCATCGTATTTCTCCGACCAACACTCTTCTCTCTCGCCCTTGGTCTAATGCTAACGGGGGGTCTCTTCTCGCAACTCGGCACAGCTTTACACAACCGTTTCGGCCACAGCCCCCGGATAGATCAAGTTCTAGACGATTCGCTTAAGGGCTTGGGCGAAAACTACGCCTTGTTTCACTATTACTTGGGCACAAATCACGCTCTCGTCACCCCCGCAGGTGTATTCGCACTCATACCCAGAAACGAACAAGGTGAGATCCTATACGAATCGGGGAAATGGATTCACAAACGTGGTAAACGCAGGTTCGGTCGGTCCCGAAAAACACTTAGAGACCTTGAGCGAAACGCCGAAACTGAAACGAAGGAGTTGAAGAAAGCGTTAACTAAAAAGCTTCCCAACCATTCCGAAACACCCATAAACCCTCTCTTGGTATTCTACGCCAACGATACAACCATCGCCTCAGATGGCTTGCCTATCCCAGCGACTCATCGAAAGAAACTTAAGTCATACATCAGGCGGATAGAACGTCGGAAGTCATTATCCACAGAAGAAATTCATCAACTGGCGAGTACCTTCAAGATTGTCGCTGACAATACGGATTAGATTGATAAATAAAACAAGAAACGGGGCAGGCCCGTTTCCATATCATTAAATCGTAGAGGCCGGCCTATGCGCTGGCCTGTTCTCAATACTCCCGTGTTTTTATACCTGCTTATTCACCAGGTACGGGAGCAGCGGCGACATGCCCTTCTAATTAACCCAGAAAAGTTGAAATGAAATCCGTGAGTGCACATATCCCATGGATATTTAGTAAACCTAAAGGGCTGCCTCAGAAAAAGGCAGCCTCTTGTTCTATCTGCGGTATTGCCGGGAGCCTAGCTGCCTAGAAACTCGTCCAGAGCTTCTTTCGAGATCCGGTATGCTTTCCCGATCTTCTTAGCTGTAATATCTCCGGCTTCAATCGCTGCGACTACATCTTCCTCAGCGACCTTCAAGTAAGCGGCAGCTTCGGAAGGAGTCATCACCTCCGGCGCTTCTGGACTGCCGCCAGGATCAGCAGCTGATCCACTCCCCGATTTCTTCAAACTATCGGTAATCGCGCTGCCGATGCCCATTCCCGCACCGATCCCAGCGGTGAGACCTGCACCACCGGATGGATTCTGCGCAGCATCGCGCATCGCGTCTGCGGCCTGAAGCTGGGTGTAGGTATCCATATCGAGCATACCCATTGCTCGCAATTCTTCCGCGGATCTTTCGGAGGGCTTCAAGCTCTCAATATAGAAGGAAATCAGGGACAATCCGATGGCCTTAAAATCGTCGATCGTTTTGCCTTTAACGCCAATACCGAGTTCCTCGACCAGACCGATGAGCTCAGGAACACTCGTATCTTGCGCCGTCTCACCAAGAAGATCCTGGAGCTTAGAGAGCAGCATTGCCCGCAACCGTGCTTCGATATCCTTGGTCGTGTAGATTCCAGTTACACCAACGATTTGAGCGACAAACTGTTGAGGATCTGCCACCTTGTAGCTGTACGTTCCAAACCCTTGCAGCAGAGCTACGCCGAGCCCCATACCGGGATTGCGCACCAGGATTGGTTGTGGTGTTCCCCATTTCTCATCCGCGAATTCACGTGTCGATACAAAAAACACTTCAGCCGTGAACGGCGAACGATCGTTAAAAGCCTTGCCGATCAGGTTGATCAACAAGGGAATGTTCGCAGTCGCTATCGTATGACGCCCCGGACCGAAAGTGTCAAGTGCCTTCCCGTCTCGGTAAAAAACCGCCATTTGAGATTCTCGCACAATGACCTGACTGCCGATGCGAAAATCCCCGGCAGCATCTTCCGGGAATCGATGAACGATCTCATCTTCCATCTCGCTTGGGTATTCGACAACATCAAATATTCGAGCCATCTTCTTTACTCCTCACTTCCTGTTGAGTCAACGGTAGTCAAGATCACTTCCTCTCGACGTTCAAAAGCACTTACGATCTCTTCGCTGAGAGTGACGATGTGCCTAATGGCAGCGGGGAAGCCATCCGTCCCGAGAGATGCACCGAGGTTGTCGATAGCGTTAGAAACCTGTTCGACTCCCTCGAGTAGAGCAACATCATAATTATAGATCTGCTCCAGTTCCTTGCTGTTTATTTGGACGGCATCAAAAAGCCCCGAATAACCATAGGACGCGTTCCTAATCCGATTAATAAAAGCACGCAGCTTGATCGCGGCTTCCTCAAGGTCATCTACTTGTTCGAGTTGGTTTTCCTTAATTAAACGGCGCTGAATCTCTGACATTCGCTCCCATTGTTCTTCGAAACGTTGGGCTACGGTTAGTCGCAGCAATTTATCCGCTTCCCTCCGGTTATCTCGCTCAACATATCCGACAAAACCGGCTAGGAAGTTCCGAATCTTACCAATAAGATTATCTCCTGCAGTTATTTTATCCAGGGGATCGTTCATAATTCTCTCCTCACGCTAAATACACAATACGATACACTAATCTGGGTAGATTATATCTTTATGCCACCGTAATCACAAACACCTGACTGACGAAACGCTGACAATGATCCCTCCACTATGAAGTGAAACAAGTATAATTCACCTATAGATACTATGTATGCATCGCGTCGAAAGGAAGGGAACTCAATGGCTATAATTGACGAATTGCTGCGAGTAGCAAAACCGCTCGGTGATTCTATTCGTATTAGCAAGGGTCCCGTTGTATCGGTTCGCGATACCAAAGCAGTTGCAGACAATATCGACAAAATTGTTCGAACGGCTGTGCTTGGTGATCCACGCGAGAAAGCGCTCACCCAGTGGCTAATTCGGGCATGTGCACTGGGGATGGGTGTTTTCCCCGCATCGATCCACGACCTTTATCTGGCGCGCGGCCAAAGCAAGACACCTGATGATTTCACTGTCCCGGCGATCAACCTGCGCGCCCTGCCCTTTGCTGCTGCAAGAACCGTTTTTAGATCCGCCGTAGCGACCGAATCATGCGCCATGATTTTCGAGATCGCCCGCTCAGAGATGGGGTATACCGACCAGCGCCCCACGGAGTATGCAGCCAACATCCTCGCCGCGGCAATCGCCGAAGGTTATGTGGGTCCGGTCTTCATTCAGGGAGATCACTTTCAAGTGAGCGCGGGCAAATATGCTCAGGATCCGAACTCGGAGATTGATGCAATTCTCGGACTGTCGCGTGATTCGATTGCGGCCGGTTTCTTCAACATCGATATCGATACCTCGACTCTCGTAGACCTGAGCAAAGAAACGATCTCAGAGCAGCAAGAACTCAACTATACCTGCTGTGCCGAGCTTGCAGCCGGTATTCGCAGCTTGGAGCCAGAAGGCGTGACGATATCACTGGGTGGTGAGATCGGCGAGGTAGGCGGGGTGAATAGCACCGAACCTGAGCTGCGAGCTTTCATGGAAGGGTACAACAAAGAGATGGAAGCAAGGCTTCCATCTGCCGCGAGCCTCTCTAAGATCAGCATCCAGACCGGAACATCCCATGGCGGTGTCGTCTTACCTGATGGGTCCATCGCAGAAGTTAGCGTGGATTTCGACACATTGCAGCACTTATCCGCCGTCGCCAAGGAATATGGGATGGGCGGCGCAGTCCAGCATGGGGCTTCTACGCTGCCGGAGGAGGCCTTCAGCCGCTTCCCCGAGACAAACACACTTGAAGTTCATCTCGCCACAGGATTCCAAAACATCCTCTACGACGAACTCCCCCAAGAGCTTCTCGAAGAGATCTTCGCCTACCTCCGCGATAATCACAGTAACGAACGCAAGGAAGGTCAAACGGACGATCAGTTCTATTACAAGACGCGCAAACGAGCGATTGGTCCTTTCAAGCAAGCGCTCTGGGACCTGCCTGAAAGCACGATCCACTTGATCGAGAAGAAATGGGAGGAGCAGTTCAAACTTCTCTTCGAACGCTTGAATGTTGGCCAAACGCGCGAAATGGTCCAGAGATTTACCAATCTGGTCCCAATTCAACCTGGAATCAAGTCGTACCTCGCCGAAAGTGGTGGAGTAGGCGATATTAGTGATCTGGATGACTAGAGCGAAAATGAATTCCTAATGTCACTCTCAGGCCAACGAGTCCAAGCGGGGAGATATTCCGTTGTGCCTCGTTGCTTAGTCTTCCTGCTGCGCGAAGGGCAAGTCCTTCTCATCCGCATTGCCGTTGACCGCGGCCACTGGGCTGGTCTTTTGAATGGGATTGGGGGGCATATCGAGCGCGGCGAAGATCCGCGAAGTGCGGCTCTGCGTGAGATCAAAGAGGAGACGGGGTTAATCCTATCCCCTTCTTCTCTCTGTCTTTCCGGTGTTGTCACTGTTGATGTTGGGAGCTCGCCAGGGATTGGCCTGTATATCTTTGTCGGTGAATCAGAAGTCTCGGATATCCAAAATTCCTGCGAAGGAAATCCGGAGTGGGTCGACCTAGACGGTTTTGAAAAGCAGACATTAGTGGATGATCTGCCTGCACTCCTGCCCCGAGCTATTAAGAGTTATCACGACAAACAACCCTTTTGCGCCGTGACGACATTCGATGAAGATGGGCGTCCAACAATCCACTTCAACCCGTGAAAACTTCAAATAAATCCAAATTCCCGCTGTATGGCATCTCTGGCCTCGTCATCATGGGCATCGGTGAAATCTTGCTTGCCCTGGACGTCTATTTCGCTGCAGTCTGGCTAACACCGATAATGTGGACGGGTTATATCTTGGCCGCAGATGCCTTCCTTTTTCGCCGCAAAGGAAGTTCCTGGTTGACGACCCGGCGAAGGGAGTTCCCACTCGTCGTGCTGCTTTCGATTGGGATTTGGCTGCTCTTTGAAGCGCTCAATTTTCACATTCAGAATTGGACCTACCATGGTGTACCTGAGAACCCCATTATTCGTAATTTCGCCTATTTTTGGTCTTTCGCCACAATCATGCCCGGCGTATTCATAACCTCGGAGATCATCTCTACTTTACCCCCTACACGATTTCTACACCATCACCCAATCAAGAGTGACAAAATACTCCTTGGCGCTGGCTGGTTATGGTTTCTATGCGGACTGCTCATGGTTGTGATCCCATTATTACTTCCCACACCGATCGCTTCCTACCTGTTTGGACCCATCTGGATCGGTTTTATATTGTTAATCGAGCCGATCAATGACCACATGGGAACGCCATCGATTCGAAGAATGTTGCGAGGACGGACTTATTGGCCAATCCTATCCTTGCTCGCAGGTGGGCTAGTATGCGGCTTTCTTTGGGAGGCGTGGAACTTACAGGCGTTCCATTCTGGGGGTGGTCATTGGATCTATTTGGTGCCGGAGCCTCTCCGGATCTTCGGTTTGCACTATGGAAAGATGCCTCTCCTTGGTATGCTGGGCTTCCCACCATTCGCAATAGAACTCTTCGCGATGTATCATTTCCTGCGGAAAATCCTGGACGGTAACCGACTGCTCGGTAACCCTGCAGATGGTGAACTATTCCTCGTAGAACGATGAAAGGCGGTCAAGAAGACCGCCCGCAGTCCAACCATGAGTTCCCCCCCCCGCACAAAATTACATACCAGGCCATTCAAAAAAAACAAGTAAGGTATTCCCGTATCGCCTTTTGTCAAACTCCACCAAGAATCTTAGATCCATTTCTTTGTATTCATCAGGATCAATCTGGGCGATGACCCATGCATCTGGATTCAGCCATGCCAGATTGTCGTCTACAGCCCTAACCCCTTTAAGCCACATCCCTTTGTATTGTGGCGGTGCAACGTAGATATAATCGAATGGGGCCATCGTCGGTTTGTGCCGCAGAAACTGGAAAGCGTCACGCTGCTCTACATCTGCATCTTCCTGCAGTTTCGTGTGCTCGAGGTTTTTGCGAATGGTCTCAATCGCCCTTCTATTCTCATCGATAAAAACCACTCGTGCTGCGCCCCTGCTTAACGCTTCAATCCCAACACTTCCCGTACCGGCGAATAAATCTAAGAATCTGGCCTCGCGAATATTCGCGCCAATAATATTAAATAGTGACTCTTTCACACGATCCCCTATAGGCCGCACGTCCAATCCTGGGACCATATGAAGCTTACGCCCTTTTGCATGACCAGCGATCACTCTAATACGCGCCATTATCGCCTCAACAAGGCTGTTTCTATCTCACTTGCGTGACTATGCGCACTCCACTGCGGTACGAGCAGCTTCTAAATTCACTCGTGGTGCGTGCACAGGAACAACGCAACCAGTGCCAAGCACGACACCCCGATTATTAAGAGACTTCAGAGCTTGTGCAGCCTCCTCCTGTACCTTTGTCGGGTCACCGCAAACCATCGTCATCCGTCGAATACCGCCACAAACTGCGCCAGATATCCGCAGCGCACCCTCTGCTAAGCCCGGAGCCACCTCGCGATCGTGCCAATTCACGATTTGCACAGGGTACTTTTCCGCAAGGTCGAACATGATCGCCTCGCCATGCAAATGGAGCACGTTCAGCCAAAATAGTTCCGCTGCTTCAAAAATCCGATAGTCAAAACCCTCACCGAACTTTCGATAATTCTCAGAATCAAATATTCGATAGGAACCATGCTGTACGGCGTAGAAAATACCATCCACCCCGCCATCCTTCATAGCCTCAATAAAATTAACTGTAGATTGCGTGATGATCTCCAGTCCGGCAAGCACATCTTCCGGTTCTCGGTGGAGATGTTCAAGCAGCGTCTGCTGACCAGCAAGGTTTTTTGCTTGTGAAAGAGGACTGAAAATCGTTTGGATGATCGGTTGAGTTTCTCCATATCTCTCTCGCAATAGCTCAAGACACCTCAGTTGCTTACCAAGGTAACCTTGCTCCGGGTCAAGCACTTCAAGAGCCCGCCAATCTGATGACTCCTTGACGACGCGCCGCGTGTAGTCCCTGGTACCTTCAGGATTCCCGTTCCACTCATCCTCGACACCCCAGTCCAGCAAGCAGAAAGAAGAAGCAGGTGTGACTTTGATAAAATCGTAGTCATACCGCGACTGATAGAGGGAAGTAGATTCAGCTAATCCCTCGGGGGTTTGATCGTCCACTGGAAAATGCCGCCACAAAGCAAGTGGAGGACGATCCGCTACATCTTTGGCAATTGCCGCCTCCAACCTCTCGCGTTTTGATACCATCAAGTTTGTTTTCCCTGTCTCATCTACCGACGGATTAAATTGATCTGTTCGGCAGCTATTGATTGGAACATCGACTCTCGCACTGAATTTGCCTTCCCTTCAATAGCTTTTTGAAACCTTTCAACTGCCTTATCGGTTTGGTCTAACGCCTTAAACGTTATCCCCGATGCGTAATTCAGCTCAATATTGCCAGGCCAACGAGAAAGAGCTGATTCAAATGTGTTTTTCGCGTCATCAAAGTTCTTAAGACCCAACAATATCCATCCCAATCTACTCTGACTCGCTACGTTATTCGGGTTCGTCCGCGCTTCCTCTTGAACAATCCCTAGACAAGATTGAAGACCATTTACCTTCGTTTCCACTGTCATAATGATTACTCACCCTCCTGGCAATCTTGCCCGATTAACGATTTTAGCCTGCGGATGAGGATAGATTACCATTGCTCAATGAAGCAAGCCTGGTATCTCCTCTGGTCTGTCAGCAGTCATTACACCTGCAGCTGCAAGAGCTTTAATTTTATCTTCAGCAGTGCCTTCTCCGCCCTCTACAATCGCACCTGCATGGCCCATCCGCTTTCCAGGCGGCGCAGTCTTTCCGGCGATGAAAGCTACAACCTGCTTCGTCATGTGGTCGCGGATGTATTCGGCAGCCAACTCCTCATCTCTACCGCCGATCTCGCCAATCAAAACAACCTTCTCGGTGTGAGGATCTGCCTCAAACAACTCCAGGGTGTCAACGAACGATGTGCCGTTGATTGGATCCCCACCGATACCAACACAGGTTGAGACACCCATCTCGTTCTGCATTAAAGCATGAAGGACTTCATATGTCAGTGTTCCAGATCTGGAGACAACGCCAATATTCCCGGAAATTGCTATATTCCCGGGGATTATCCCGACTTTCGCTTTGCCTGGGGAAAGCAGTCCCGGGCAGTTCGGTCCAACCAATCTGACGCCCATCTGATCGAGGTATCGCCTTACTTTCATCATGTCCTGGACAGGGATACCTTCTGTAATGCACACGATCAAAGAGATCCCCGCATCGGCAGCCTCCAGGATGGCATCCGCTGAGAAGCGCGCGGGGACAAAAATCACGCTAGTATTCGCGCCAGTAGTTTCAACCGCCGTCTTCACCGTATCGAAAACCGGGATCTTTCCCCCCAACACCCAATCCCCTCCCTTCTGGGGTGTAACCCCGGCGACGACATTCGTGCCATGCTCAATCATACGAGCAGTGTGAAACAGACCCTCCCTCCCGGTAATTCCTTGAACAAGCAGCTTCGTATTCTTATCAACCAAAATACTCATGATCCCTCCCCCGCCCGGGCTGCGGAAATCGCCTTCTCAGTGGCGTCTGCGAGCGAGATAGCAGTCTCCATGTCTGCATCTGCAAGCAGATGGCGGCCCTCCTCCGCATTCGTTCCAACCAAACGTACGATCATTGGAAGTTCTGATGGTGTTTTCTCCAAGGCGGCTAGGATCCCCCGAGCCACCTCATCACCTCGTGTAATCCCGCCGAATATGTTAAAGAGAACTGCCTTTACATCTGGATCACGTATGATGATTTGAATTGCAGCAGCTACTTTCTCGGCGGAGGCGCCACCTCCAATATCGAGGAAATTGGCGGGCGAGCCGCCATAAAGGTTGATCACATCCATCGTTGCCATCGCCAAGCCGGCGCCGTTGACCATACATCCAATCTCTCCGTCCAGTTTTACGTAGGAGAGCCCGTATTTACGCGCCTCTCGCTCCTCCGGAGCTTCTTCGTCCAGGTCGCGCATTTCGGCGAGCTCAGGATGCCGGAAGAGACCATTGTCATCGAGCACCACCTTCCCATCCAAAGCCAGCAATCGCTTGTCGGCTGTAATTACGAGAGGGTTGATCTCCGCTAAAGTTGCGTCTGATTCAATAAATGCCCGGTAGAGTCCCTTCGTAATCAACATGAAATCGCGCCAATATTCATGGGGCATCTCGGTGCAGGCAGCGAGATATCTTGCCTGGTATTCCTGGAGTCCGAGCAGTGGGTCGATCCAGACCCGTATGATCTTATCCGGATGCGTTTTCGCGACATCCTCGATCTCTACACCACCCTCAGCTGAGGCGATCATTACCGGACACCGCCGATTGCGATCATTTGTAATTCCGAGGTAGATCTCCGTTTTAATATCGGCAGCTTCATCGATAAGTACCTTCCGAACTGGGAGACCTTTTATCTTCATCCCGAGGATCTGAGTAGCGACCTCCTCTGCCTCCTCGGGCGAGTCCACCAAACGGATGCCTCCTGCTTTCCCGCGTCCGCCGACGAGTACCTGGGATTTGACAACAACTCTCCCGCCGAGTTCCTCCGCGATCGATTTCGCCTCTGAGGCGTTCATCGTCATCTGCCCGCGTGGGATTGGAATCCTGTGCTCGGCAAACAATTGCTTCGATTGATATTCATGTAGCTTCATCAGCTCTCCTTACTCTGATAATCTCCACCTATAACCTAGGCTTCCCTTTATGGAAACGCAGGCGCAAATCTCATTACTCGGTGGTTACTACTGTCAACGACCCATACTTTCCCGTCTGGTCCAAGCGCAATACCACTAATTAAGCTGAACTGGTAATTAGCCTCACCGAATTCGCCTCCCCATCCGAGCAGGAAATCACCCTCGAACGTGAAACATAGCACCCGGAAACCCTCTGGGTCGGTGGTGCAAATTGTGTTTCCGGGGCCAGCATCCAGGTAAGGCTTGTTATCTAGCGATTGACCGTACCAGGCATCAACATTCCATTCCTGTACAGCATCAAAAGATTGAGGGGAGATTTCTGAGAATACCTGGATACGCTGATTCCAAGTATCAGCGATGTATACTCGGTCATCTGCCCCAATCGAAATACCAACCGGCTCGTCTAATAACCCGGGGAGATAGCCAGGGCCGCCAAACTGGGTGACAAAATTCCCTTCGCTGTCGAAGACTTTAATGCGCTTATTACCTGTGTCGGCAACATACACCCTGCCCTGACGGTCAACAGCGACATCACGAGGTCCCCAGAATGAGTAGGGCTCATCCCCCAGGCCCTCCTGCCCAAACGAACCTAAGTAGGTGCCAGTGGGCGAGAACCATTGAATTCGATGATTCCAGGTGTCAGCTACGTATACGTTGCCATTTGGAGCGACATCAATACCCCACGGTTCGTTAAACGTGCCATCTTCTGCCCCGCCTGCTTGGGACTCACCGAAACCTCCCCAAGTTGTCAAGATCTGTCCCTCGGAGCTAAATCGCTGGATACGGTGGTTGAGTGTATCCGCCACATAAACTGTTCCATCTGGTCCTATCGCCATATCGCGGGGATGGAACAACTCTCCAGGAGATAACCCCTCTCCACCAATGACCAAATCTGCTCCAAGCTTAATGATGGAGTCAGCGTAAGGATCCTCGATCGTCGGCGGGTTAAAAGACGCCGGGGTGACACCATAATCCCAAACTTGTGCGGCAATATCCTTGCGAATATACAATCGCATTCGATCTGAAGGAGTCCAGCGGGCAAGGCTCATATCCTGCCCCTTCCAAGTCCCGTACTCCGTAAAATCACGATCGAGCCAGATTTTCCAAACTGCTGCTCTCAGGGTGCTATCCGTGAAGAAAGGCTTGAGACGCCCCCAGACAAGCGAGAGATATTCCATAACACCCATCGGTGACAATGGCTCGCTGCCGGGTATTAGATCACGGCTTCTCTCCGCATCTATCGCTGACCATTTCAGATTCCAATAATCCTGATTCGGCCACCACATGCGGATGTATTCGTAGCTATAGAAGCGATCTGCTAGAAGGGGTTCAACGAGATGCCAGTTGTTGTCGCCGACAAGAACAAGTGGATAGTTTAACAATTCTCTTGTTGGATTAGCTCCATAGAAATACTGGTTGGTATAGTCCCGCAGATACCAATTCAAAGGCCACGAGACATCATCATCAAAAGCAATCTGGATCCCCAAACCATCTGTGGTCCGGATGGAAAGATCCTCGACTTGATCCATTACCGTTTTCACACCGCTTGCTGAATGGGCATAGACCAGATATTCTGTTGCATCATCGTAGTTAACAAACGCCGCCCGGAAACCAGTCCTAATTGTGAGTATAAAGAGCGCGCCCAGGAGAAATACGCTTGCCATGCTCGCGATTATCCGAAAAGGGATGCCCTCTGACAGACGGCGAATTGCAATTGCGGCACCAATTGCGAATGCAATCGCAACGATGAAACCGCTTGTTGTTCGAAGCTGGTCGAGCTCACTCCCCTGGAAAGGTGGCGTCTCCCCCAATATCCCTCCCATCGCGCTCAATAAAGCCAGCAGCATTAATAAGGTAAGCAGTAAGGTCAACCAGCTACGCTGTTCCTTGAAGTTCGGCCAGTTGAATCTTTCCAAGAACTGACCTATCCCCCATCCTCCAAAAAGGATCATTGGTAGGGCAATGTGAACGGTCAGCCAAGGCATCTTCTCACCCGCAAAGGAGTAACCAATGAGAGAGGTAATCGTCATAAATCCGAGGAAGCCAATAACCGGGAAGGAGACCTCTAATTTACTGTCTGGAGCTGGAACCTGATCATCTGGTCGTAAGCGGAGCCAATACACGAAAGCCATGATCGAGCAGACGGCAGGCAGATACTCATAGATTGGAATCTGAACGAAGAGATAGTAATACCAGGGTTGACCTCCGCGTTCGACGCCATGCTGTTCAAGCCAATACCCCAAGGATCCTACGAGCCCCGAAGCGAGCCCGTCGTCGTTTGTAAAAAGTGTGGTGTAGAAGACGACAAAGATTCCAAAGAAAACTCCGGCAGCGACTAGCCACCTTCGCCAATCCCATAGTGCCCCGATAGCCGCACTGATCAGGAACAAGATGGCCACGATGGCGATAGTTTGGTTTAGATTGGAGAAACTTGAATAGTCTAAGGGGTCCCATCCCAATAGATTCGCCGGCAGCGCTGCCAACTGGGGAAGTGTCACCGTACCGACAATAACTAGCAAATCAAGCTCGGGGAAGTCTGTACGCAAGCGTTTGCCGAACGTCAGGACCAATGTAACTACCATCAAGATCAAACCCAAAATTGCCAATATTAGCCCAGCCGCAACGAGAGGAGAGCTGGACGCAGCTCCTACACCCGTTGAAACAGCCCCTTCTATTGTCGGTTCGAGCGCGTTGGCAATATCTCCTGACGCGGCCCACCCACCGAATAAGGTGCCCATTGCCAGGGTCCCGCCCAACGCAGTGGTGATAAGACCGACAACGAAGCCGATCTTATGGGAATTTTGTTTCCAGGTCAGGCGAAGCAAACGTAAAGCAAAGAACCCGCCGAGAAACACCAGGAGTTGAGCAGCGTAGATGAAGGATGTTTCTTTCGTCGTGAAGTGCAGTGCAAGTGAGGCGGCTAATAAGTAAAGCCATTTCGCTTCACGGTCTTCGAAGTAACGAAAAACCGCGTAATACATCAACAGAGCCATCGGAACAACAAGCGCCTCGTTGCGGACGTAGCGATCGTAGTAGAGCATATAGGGGGAAAAAACCATCATCGCCGTCGCCGCGAGTGTTCCCCAGCGCCCGAGCCACTTACGGAACAACAGAACTAATCCAACCGCAATTACACCGAAGAGCGCAGCTGGAATTCGCGCCGATGCATCGGAGACACCGAAAAGAAAATAAGAGAGGGATACAACGTGCATCTGAAAAGTGCCATGCATTAGTGGATCATGAGAAAATCCGCGCCCTTCTGATAAATACCATGAGAACTGGGTATGCAGGCTCTCGTCATGGCTCATTACCCGTGTATCAAGATCATAAAATCGCGAAAATACTGCCACACAGAGCAGGAGAATATAAAGTGCTACTTCAAGATCAATCCTCAAATTACGTTTAAGGGTACGGTCCAGCCAGCTCTGATCTTCGTTTGATGAGACCGCTTCTGCCGTCATAGAATCTCCCTCACTGTAAATCGACGAAATATAATAATCCTTCTACAGATAATGACCTTACGATGCATAGAGCGACTCTGCTTCAGGAATTGATGAGCCGGTGCAGTAATTTGACCTCTTCCCCCTTCAATTCCCTCCACTCTCCTGGTTTGAGAGCACCAATTTCAAGACCTGCAAAACGGATTCTTACTAATCTCTTCACACTCAAGCCAAGTATTTTCGCAGTTTCACGGATCTGCCGTTTGTGACCTTCGGTGAGGATCACATGCACCCAGGGCTCCTTCGAATTTTCAACCCACACCTCTGCTGGTCGCGTCCGATAACTATCTTCCAATACCACACCCCGTCGCCATGCATTTAATTGCGTCTGGTCTGGTTTCTTGTTCAGGAGAACACGATATTCCTTCTCATGTTGATAGCGGGGATGGGTTAATCGATTTGTAAGTTCTCCGTCATCGGTCATCAAGATCAATCCTTCGCTTTCTAGATCGAGCCGGCCAACTGGGAATATACGACGATCCACTTGAACTAAATCGCTTACGGTTGCCCGACCGCCTTGTGATCGAAGACTAGAAAGAACGCCTCGTGGTTTATTAAGTAGGATGTATAAAAATCCAGATTTAAGGTGGATGATTTCGCCATCGACACGAATCTCCACTTCATCTGGGTTAACCCTCATTCCAAGAATAGCCTTGCTGCCGTTCACGGACACCCGGCCATCCCGGATTAGCTCATCAGACTTTCTGCGGGATGCCACGCCTGCCTGAGCCAGGACCTTTTGCAGCCGAATTTCCTTATCCACTTGCATCATCCTCAGGATCAGCGCCAGGGGATCTATTCACATCCAACTCGCCTACTTCACTCTCGAGGTTAAGCGGTGGGAGCTCCGCAGTGGAAGCTAAGCCAAAATGGTTGAGAAAATCAGAGGTTGTAGCATAGATAAACGGTCGGCCTGGACCATCTGTCCTTCCAACCTCGTCGATTAGCCCATGCCTCAGAAGTGTCCTTATGACGCTGTCAGAGTTAACCCCTCGTACTGCGTCGATTTGCGGTCGGGTTACAGGTTCCTGATATGCGATGATCGCCAGGACTTCTAATGCAGCTCGACTCAAACGAGAGGTCTCTTCTAAGTCGAGAAAGCGTTGGACATCTTCGGATATTTCCGGAGCAGTGATAAGCTGAACATTTCGGGATGCACGTTGAAGGCGAATTCCCCGGTTGACGAATAATCTATCGAGATTTTCCAGTGATTTTTCGACCTCACGCACAGAAGAATTTAATGCATTCGCGATCTGAGCGATCGAGATCAACTCAGGTGATACAAAAAGCAACGCCTCGATCCTTGCGGTAAGGTCGAGGGCAGAACCCTTAGGGTTCGCTTCTTTCTCCTGCGTGCTATAATCGGCCGCGATTTCCGCATCCGAGGATGAATGATTTGAATCACTCACAAAGACTTACCTATCGTCCACTCGCGTTTGCTTCCATTCTGGCCAGTCTATTTCTTGCTACTCTCGCTTGCCAGATAGATGTTGGAGGTCCTGAACCGCCTTTTCCACCAAGCCCTGTCGACGACCAGGCTGCCAATGAAGTTACAAATTTGTGGCAATCTGCATTAGAAAGTGCGCTTGACTCTGGCGAGGTCATACTCATCCTCGATGAAAGCCAACTCAATGCCTTTTTCGTCCAGAGGCTTGCCGCAGAAGATTCTCCCTTACAAGAGCCGCAGGTCTTTCTCAGGCAGAACGCCATCCAGGTCTACGGGTACATTATCCAGGGAATTTTTCGGGCAAATATCCACCTCTCCATATCGCCAATACTCGATCAAGAGGGTAGAATCACATTTGAACTTACAGTAGCTTCCGTCGGTCCGATTCCCGTTCCAGAAGCGATCAAAAATACGATTTCCGCCATTCTCACAGAGGCTTTCACCGGAACATTAGGTTCGTTTGCTACAGGGATACGTGTTTCATCTCTTGTTATCAACGATGGGCAACTTGCGATCGTTGGCGAACTCCGTTAGGCTGGCGGAGAGTGATTATACCAGTCGCCTTTTTTAACGACAATGAGCCGAAAACTTTGTAGTCAATTTGTACTTCTCAGCACGTCACTTATCTTGATCCTGAGTTCTTGCGCTCGACCGCAGGCAACCGCAGGAATGATTCAAGTTCTCATCCATTTAGACGATTCTGTCAAAACGATTGAAGTACCTTCTGGCGCAAGCGTTCAGCAGGCACTTGACTCTGCTGGTGTGATCCTTGGTTCCCTAGATCGAGTGAACCCTCCGGGCTACACCGTTCTGTCAGATGGCGCAGATATCGATATTACACGAGTGCTCGAGAGCTTCGAGATCGAGGAAATAATCATCCCTTTCGATCGCCAAACAGTCCGCAATGAAGCCTTGCCAGAGGGCGAGACACGCCTTCTACAACCGGGTCAAAACGGCTTACAAGAAATCACATATCGGATATTAATCGAAGCAGATGTAGAAATCTCCAGGTCACCGGTCAAGAATGTAATTATTACTGAACCAGTGCCTGAGATTATCATGCTCGGCACTCAAAGCACGCATTCGCCGGTCGCGATTGACGGCAGTCTGGTGTATATCACGAGTGGGAATGTATGGGTCGTCGAAGGCAGCAGTGGCAGCCGGCGCCCGCTCGTCGTTACCGGCGATCTGGATGGACGTATCCTCAAGATCTCCCCCGATGGACAATGGCTGCTATTTACACGCGATACTCCCGAGGAGGATACGATAAACGGACTCTGGGTTGCGTCAATGAATGATTCTGAGTTTGAAATGGTCGACTTGGGTGTCCGTAACATCATCCATTTCGCAGACTGGGTGCCACAAAAACCTTCTTTCACCGTTACCTATTCAACTTCTGAGCCCAGCCCTGCTTCGCCCGGCTGGCAGGCAAATAATGACCTGATGACGATTACATTTACAAGTGCGGGTCGTGCCCTCCGACCCCACACAATTATTGAAGCCAATGCTGGAGGCCAGTACGGTTGGTGGGGAACGAACTATGTCTGGGGCTACGACAGCGACCATTTGGCATATGTTCGGGCAGACAGCTATGGTCTTGTAGACCTTGAGAAAGAGGAGCTTGTCCCGCTGCAAGAAGTCATCCCCTTTCAAACACTTGGAGACTGGGCTTGGGTTACGGGACTCGTCTGGGGAAGAGACAATCAGACGATTTATTTTGTAGCGCATGATGAGCCTCTTGGCTTAGAAAGCCCCCAGGCGTCTCCCGCCTTCAATATTGAAGCTCGCACAATGGGGAGCAATCTGAAGCTTACACTTGCGGATCGAACTGGGATGTTTGCTTACCCAACTGTTTCTGAGATTCTTAATTCACACACCGCCGAGATCTCGTACCGCGTAGCTTTCTTGCAGGCCATCACGCCGCTGGAGAGTCAAGAGAGCACATACCGTATAGCGGTTATGGATCGCGATGGCAGCAATTTACGCTTCTTGTTCCCACCACCCGGCGATCCCGGACTGGAACCATCTCTTCCCGGTCCGGTTTGGTCGCCCGCTGGGGATCGAATTGCCGTAATCTATAGAGGAGATCTCTGGATTGTTGATGTCGATACCGGGATTGGCCAGCAATTGACCGCTGATGGTCAGACGCAGATCTTGGATTGGGCACCCTGAGGGTGCATGATTCTGGACCGAGACAAATGCCACATCTAAATCATGCAAGGAGGCGGCTTTGAGAATTCTAATTACTGGGGGCGCAGGCTTCGTCGGATCACACCTCTGCGACCGTCTTTTAGCAGATAGTCACGAAGTTGTCGTTGTTGACAACCTCGTTACAGGGGACATCGCCAATATCAGCCATCTCGCTGGTCATGATGATTTCTCATTCATTAAATACGATGTATCCAACTTCATCTTCATTCCAGGGAAGGTCGATGCCGTGATGCACCTGGCTTCTCCTGCGAGCCCAAATCCCAACTCTCCTTATGGCTATCCGCAATTGCCCATTCAGACTCTCAAGGTTGGGTCTTTGGGAACGCACAATGCGCTTGGCGTTGCCCGTGCTCATGGTGCCGCCTTCCTCCTCGCTTCCACGTCCGAGATTTACGGTGACCCTCAGGAGCACCCGCAGAAGGAGAGCTATTGGGGACACGTAGATATCGTTGGGCCACGATCTGTATACGACGAAGCAAAGCGCTTTGCAGAATCGATCACGATGGCCTACCACCGGTACCACGATCTCGATACGCACATCGCCCGCATCTTCAATACCTTTGGCCCCCGCATGCGTTTGGATGACGGACGGGCAATTCCCAATTTCATCGTACAGGCGCTTAAGGGAGACCCTCTCACCATCTACGGCGATGGTTCACAAACTCGCAGCTTCTGCTATATCGATGATCTGGTTGAAGGTCTTTATCTGCTACTGCAATCGGAAGAGAATTACCCTGTCAACCTGGGAAACCCGCAGGAAATGTCGATCCTGGTACTCGCAGAAGAAATCAACCGCATCATCGGCAACAAAGCCGGCATTCGGAACGTTCCCGACGGTCGCGCTCCCTCCGACCCCCAACAGCGTCAACCGGATATCACCCGCGCTAAGACACTCTTGAACTGGGAACCAAAAGTCGATCTTGAAACAGGTCTTAAACACACAATTGAGGATTTCGAGAAACGTTTATGAGCGGGGTCTCACCACGCACACGACGTGAAATCAACCGCTTTATTAAATTTTCCGTCGTTGGCATCATCGGTGCGGTTGTTGATTTTGGATCATTTAATCTGCTTGCCAACGTGTTCGGGGTTGCCAGCGTTGTGGCCAGCGTAATTTCATTCACGGCAGCCATCACCAGTAACTTCCTCTGGAATCGCTACTGGACTTACCCCGATTCGAGATCAAAACCGGTCAGCCAACAGGTCATCCAATTCTCATTGGTCAACCTGGTTGGCCTCGTCATCCGCACCCCGATTTTTGCCTTCTCAGAAGGACCCATGATCCTTTTATCAGAGAATCTCCTCCCACTCGTCCAATCGATCTTACCTGAGAGCGTTGCTTCTCTCACGTTTCTCAACGCAACAGTCCTTGGACGCAATCTTGCTTTAGCCCTGGCCGTGATCGTCGTGCTTTTTTGGAATTTCTTTATTAACCGCATCTGGACATACTCCGACGCTGAATGAACCTGTCATGCTCACAACGTTGGAGGGAAATTCCCCAATGTGTATAATCAGTAGTGAAGATGATTGCCGTGTCTATCAGATTTTAAGGGTTATACACAATCGCACATTCATTTTTCATGATCCATCGCCATTGGTATGGAAAGTGCACAAACAATATTGGAGAAGTTGATGGCGAGTGATTCTAGAAAGAAACCCATACCAATTTACACAACCCAGGGGGACTGGTCTGCTCTGCTTGTATTTCCCCATATATACACCTCCATTGGTGAGTGGATTGGATGGGTATCACCTGACCGAAACGTATTCGATGTATATGGCGTCTTCGTCGGTTGGCTATCAGATGAGCCTCGGATACTCAGAAGGCGCATCGTAGAAGGAAAACTCCTTCGGCGGGAGGTTCCCCCTCACCCCGGTCGGATCCGACCACCCGCTACCGTTCCCCTACCCCCGATGATGGCCGAACTCCCTTTTGAAATCATCGATGTGCTCGAAGAAGAACCTCACCGCCTGCACACCACGGATACCGGTGAATTCAAGGAAGATATGGATTGAGCGACCCACTGAAAGCTCCTCCTGAATTAAAAACTGTTCAATCCTCACGGGTAACGCTAAGCCAATTGATGCTGCCAGTTCAGGCTAACCTTCATGGTGATGTGCACGGCGGCTGGATCATGAAGCTCGTCGATGAAGCCGGCGCGCTCTCTGCCATGCGACATGCACAATGCCGTGTCGTCACCATCGCCATCGATCAGATGGCCTTTCACAAACCTATTCGAATAGGTGATCTGGTTATCTTGAATGCAGAGGTGACCTATGTCGGGCACACATCCATGGAAACTAGAGTTCAGGTCCTTGCTGAAAATCCCATAAGTGGAGAGAGAACCTATACCAACAATGCCTATCTGGTTTACGTCGCCCTGGACGAACAGGGAAATCCCACACCGGTTCCCAAGCTCATCGCCGAAACCGACGCTGAAAAAAAGCGAATGATAGATGGTGAGGCGCGGCAGGCGTACCGGCTCTCTCAATGGAAGAACTCCGAGAAGCAGCCGTGACAAGGAAGATTGAAACGCTCACCGACCTCCTGACTCAAGCAGGGGCGAAACGATTCCTCGAGACTCCGCCACCAGAGGATATGGGACTAGCGGAACACCTTCCCTTCCCCTTCATGGCGATTGTCGCTCAACAGGAGATGAAATTAGCGCTGCTGCTGGCGCTTATTAATCCGAATATTGGTGGCGTACTGCTTGTTGGTCCTCGTGGGACAGCTAAGACGACTGCGGTCAGAAGCTTGTCAGCTTTACTCCCTGAAGTTTCAAGGAGTCTATGCCCATACGGCTGTCTTCCAGAAGACATCATTTCGGGTGGTATGGATGCGGTATGCGCGGATTGCGCCCGACGCTATGGCGAGGGCGATCCACTCACCTACATGGATCGTGTGCGCTTAATAGAACTTCCTCTAAACGCTCGACTTGAGGACGTTGTTGGTGGGATCGATGAACGTGCTGCTGTGCAAAAACGCCTGCGCCTAAACCGCGGTATTCTCGCTCGAGCGGATAAAAATATCTTATTTGTCGACGAAGTAAATTTACTCGATGATGACCTTGTTAACGCCGTCCTTGACGCTTCGGCACAGGGAATCTACACACTCCATCGCGGAACGCTCAGTGCCACCTACCGCGCTCGATTTGTATTAATCGGGTCGATGAATCCAGAAGAGGGTCGCCTGCGTCCACAGATCCTCGATCGTTTCGGCTTGCGCGTGGTTGTACGTGGTTTAGATGATCCCGAAGAACGCTTAGAGGCATATCGCCGTTCCATCGCACACCGCAGTAATCCCCGCCAGGTGATCGCTGATTACGACAATGTCTTAATGCAGGTCCGCGAGGAACTACAATCCGCAAGGGTAACTCTTCCAAATGTTGAACTTACGAAAGATGCCCAAGAGTTCGGGCTTAATCTTATCGATGATCTGGGGATCCATTCGCTTCGAGCTGAGATTACCCTCTTTGAAGCGGCTCGAACTCATGCCGTGGCAGACGGACGGGAAAAGGCAGAACCTGATGATGTGGAGAAAGTCGCCGAGATGGCGCTGCGCTTGCGCAGATCCGACTTCATCGATGACTACCTTTCTGCTCAAATCGATGAGGAGAAAGAGATAAGCCGTTTACTTTCCAGACACTCGAAAACCGGTCAGTCGAAGGGGAAAAATACAAAGCGGTCAAAACAAAAATCGAAGAAACCGTAATCCCTTAATCCATGGAATCAAAACGGGCCGGGATTGCCGGCCCGATTAAATAGTCTTTACCGATGATCTGGACTTACCTCATTTTCTCATCGATGTATGCAACTGCTTCCCCAACGGTGGTTATCTTCTGCGCATCCTCGTCTGAGATTTCACCACCGAATTTCTCTTCGAAGGCCATGATTAACTCAACCAAATCCAGAGAGTCGGCTTCGAGATCCTCACGAAATTTCGCCTCGGGTAAAATCTTCCCAGCGTCCACACCCAAGAGCTCGATAATGATATTCCTGACATCGTCAATTGTTTCCGCCATAGTTCGCCTCCTTATATGCCACTGCTGTCTGTTAGATTGTAATCGAGGCACTGATGTAGTTGCAAGTTGACATGTGCCTCAGACACTTGCTATGATGGCATTCTCAATGCATGGAACACCTGTCTATGAGTAAAGTTACGCCCACCTCAACCAGAAAATCGGATCACATCCTCATAAATCTTAACGAGGAAGTTCAGTCCAGTTTGAATACCGGTCTTGAGCGCTACCATTTTGTTCACAACGCAATCCCCGAGATTAATCTTTCGGAGATCGATTTACATACGACATTCATGGCGAAATCCCTAAACGCACCCCTGTTGATTTCCTCAATGACCGGAGGGGCAAAACAAGCTGATAAAATTAAT
>Ga0114922_10001305_pt1 | contig 23802 bp, 19 predicted proteins | sample AartaG_FD_100975 | JGI IMG/M metagenome (GOLD analysis project Ga0114922, IMG submission 100975) | Deep subsurface microbial communities from Aarhus Bay to uncover new lineages of life (NeLLi) - Aarhus_00045 metaG | ecosystem: Environmental > Aquatic > Marine > Oceanic > Sediment | place... | reverse complement strand
TTAAAATATCTATTCCACTAAAAGGTTTACAAAGTGGAAAGGAATACGAATTTGAGATTAAAGATGATGCAAATTTTATTGAAGCGTTAGCGTTAGTTGACAATATGGAGCGGAAAAGTTCAGAGAAGCAAATTTTTCCTCTGCATGACGGATACATTCATAACTACCTTCAACTATTTGTAAATTTGGAAGAAGAAGCAATTTATGAAGATGTCGGTTTATCCCCCTATGCTCCTGATGAACAAGGACTTTACAGAAAGTTTAATCCAATAAGAGAAAATATTAAATTTAATTTATTTCCGGATACAATTATTGAATTACAGCAAGATGTAGGATGTTGATGAGAAAAAGTGAAAAATAGATTGGATATAGGAACTTTTAAAAGGACTATTATGGAAAAATACGGGAAAGAAAACGAAATGTTTGCTCATTATTTTAAATTGAAAAGGAATGAATCTTAAAGAAGAATGACATCTTCCAGGAAATGATGGTGGAAGATTAACAATAGGATTGCGTCCTATTTATTCCTTAATACTCTTTGATTTTAAAATTAATAAATTAATATTAATAAGTAAAAAAGATATAGAGGGTAGTTTTTTATTTTTTTTGAGCAAAAATATATCTTAGGATATGTGAATGTGGACCTAATTCCCCGTGATTTTCTGTATCTTCTATTTCCCCCGATTCTACTACCGAAAAATCTTTAAAATGCTCTTTTAAATCGTTTTCTGTGAAGTAATGAACGGGTCTCCAAGGTTTACTTTCGTAAGTGTTTTCTTCCACTCGTTTTCCCTTTCCAAAACTACTTTCATTGTCGGAAAATACTACAAAAAATGCAAAACCTTTAGCTCTCATTTGCTTATAACATTTCTTCAAGAATGAAATTCGATCGTTATTTAGAAATAAATGTAATACGTTGCAACTATAGATCCCATCATAATTTTCATCGTTAAAAGGCATATCTAATACTGAACCTTGAAAAAATTGAGTTTTTGGGTTGAAATTTTTCGCTATATTAATAGCAGATTCAGAAACTTCAATACCTACCACATTTAAATTAGCATCGGTAAATAATTTCGTATTTCGACCATAACCAACTCCTGGAACTAAGATACTGTTAAGTTTATGTTTTTTAAAAAGCTCAAGAGCGTAAATTGCGGTCTTACTCGGTTCGTCCCCCCAAATTTTTCCTCCATCCACAAACCTTTTATCCCAATATTCTATAAAACCCACCCACTTAGTAATTCAAAATTATAAAAATGATTAAGCCTAAATTATATTGTTTGTAATATGAAATAAACTTTTAAATTCAAATAATAAATAAAAATACTTCAAACTCCTTAAAGGTTTTATATCAATATGAAAAAAATTGGACTTATAGCAAATCCAATCGCAGGAATGGGTGGTAGTGTAGGACTAAAAGGCACAGATGGAGATATATATAAAAAAGCAAAGAAAATGGGAGCAGCACCAATTACACCAAAAAGAATAAAAGATTTCTTACTTAATCTCAAAAATTTTAAACAAATTCTATTCGTCGTAGCTCCGGGTAAAATGGGAGAAGATTATGTTAGAGATCTAGGTTTTTATTTTAAAGTTACAGGAGATATTGAGGAGAATACAACAGCAGAGGATACAAAAAGAATTGCACGTCTTATGGTTGAGGAAGGTGTTGATTTACTCGTTTTTTGCGGTGGAGATGGAACGGCCAGAGATATTTTTGACGCAATTGATTTGAGAATCCCTGTAGTTGCAATCCCATCGGGGGTTAAAATGTTCAGTTCCGTTTTCGCGTTAAATCCTAAAGCTGCTGCCCAAATCGTTGATAAATTCATAGAAGAAACTATTGATACCCTAGAAAAAGAAGTTCTAGATATTGACGAAGATGCGTTTAGAGATAATCGATTAGTTTCAAAATTGTATGGGTATTTAGCTGTTCCAAAAATTCAGAACCTTATACAGAACGCTAAAGATAGTTCCAAGATTGGAAGAACTACTGACGATAACAAATACGAAATAGCTCAGCAGATCATTGAAACCATGGAAGAAGACACTCTATATTTATTAGGTCCGGGCACGACTTTGAAATCAATTACAGACCAGTTAAATGTAGCTAAATCTTTACTTGGTGTCGATGCTATATATAACAAATCTCTTGTTGGCATAGATTTAAATGAAAACGGAATCATTGAACTGTTAGATAAGTATCAAAAAGCAAAAATCGTTGTAAGTCCTATTGGGGGGCAAGGATTTGTATTTGGGAGAGGGAATAAACAGATTACCCCTAAAATTTTAAAAATAATAGGTAAAAAGAATATCTTAGTTATTAGCACAGTGGAAAAGATAAAGAGTCTGAAATACTTAAGGATTGATACTGGTGACGAGGAAACGGATAAATTAATAGAAGGACTCACTAATGTTATTATTGGTTATAAAGAAGAGTTAATTTGTAGAATTGAAAGATAGCCAAAAATCCGGTATTTTATAGAATTAACCCTATATATTCCACATTAATGTAAAAGTTTAAATATAAAACCGACACATTTGTAAATTATCCTTTAAAGAGAGGGTGTAAAATGAATTTAAACAAAAAACAAATAATTTTAGGCTTTTTGATATTAGTTTCAATGTCCATTCCTTTCTTTTCAACGAGTTCACTGAAGTTCAATTATGTTGGAAAGATATTTAATTCATATGAGTATACGCTAAGAAGCTCCCAATGGGTAGTGTCTAGTCCAATTATCGTCAACGAAACAGATCCTACGGGAAATTGGGCTACAATTGCAGCATCTGAGCCATGGTGTTCTGGATCAGGAATATGGACAGATCCCTATATAATTGAGGATGTAACAATCGATCTACAGGGAGCTGATGCCAGTTGTATTTCTGTTTATGATTCAAATGTTCATTTTCAGATTAAAGAATGTACTCTAATAAATGCGGGATGGGGTACATATGGTAGTGCTGGGATTTATCTTGATAATACGAATAACGGGCAATTGCTAAATAATAATTGTTCTAATCATAATTATAATGGAATCTATCTATCTAATTCGGATAACAATACAATTTCTGGGAATGTTGTATTAAATAATCAAATGGGGATAGAGTTAGATTATTGCCATTATAACTACATAACAGGTAATGCTGTAAACTCAAACAATATTGGGATAGACATTAGATCCTCTGATAATAATACGGTTTCAGGAAATGTGCTGAGTTTTAATAAAAATGGTATAATTCTTAGCAGTATCGAGAATTGCACTGTTACTGGGAATGTTATGAGTTCTTGTGGTATAACTGTCTCGATAAGAGATTATGAGCTTGATGATTTCATGTCTAATGTGATCGATATCTCAAACACTGTGAATGGAAAACCGGTTTATTATTTTACCAGCAGAAATAATTTAGGAAATAGTGACTTTACAAATCCTGGGCAGATAATATTACTAAATTGTACTGACTGTTTTTTATCTAATCTTGATATTACGTATACTTCGCAGGGGATTCAAGTTCTATTTTGTGACAATATTGCTATATACAGTAGTGATTTCACTAATAACATGATGGGAATTGCAGTACAATATGGTTCTTTTATTAATATCACAGATAACACCGTTAGCAATAACGAGGCAGGAATTAGCCTATATGGCGGTGAAAATTGTACAATCTCTGGGAACACTGTGAATGATAATTCTGATCTTCTCAATTTTTGGGGATATGGTATTAATGTAGGAGACAGCGAAAATTGTACTATTTCAGATAACACTGCAAATAACAATCATGAAAGTGGCTTAAATGTGTGGTATTCTGAGGATTTAGCCATAATCGGAAATACCTTTAATTACAACAGATATGGAATAAAAACAAGTGAGATTGTTGATTGTGAAATAGAGGGAAATATCATTAATGGAGCTGGTTCTTTCGCTGATAATTGGGATGTAGGAATTGGTCTCTTTACTCAGTATGGTGACGATAGTGCTGATAATACACTTAAAAATAACCTTATGACGAATTGTGGATTGTTATTAGGTTATGGTGCAAAGTTAGAACATATGACTTCACAAGATATAGATGATTCTAATTTAGTAAATGGAAATCCACTGTACTATTATACCAATCAAATCGGATTAATTCCAACAGATTTTTCTAATGCTGGTCAAATATTTTTGATCAATACAAATACTTCTGTTATAGATAATTTACTATTCTCTAATACTACAGTCGGTATACAAATGTTTTATAGCCACGGTAACACGATTTCTAATTGTGAATTTAAACATAATAAACAAAATTCTTTTGAACTGATGTACAGCGATAATAATGAAATACTCGGAAATACATTTAGTGACAGTAATCAATATCACTTATGGTTAGAATGTAGTAATGGTAATACTATTACTGATAACAGCATAACTGACGATCCTGTAATGAATCCCAATCCCGGTATAATATTGGGTAATTGTAATAATAGCTTTGTTTTGAGAAATGATATTAGTGATTGCTATGTTGGAATAATGGCTAATGGTGATTATAATACTTTTTCGGATAATAATTTAAGCAATAATGTTGATTATGGGCTTTATGTAGGCTGGTCTAAGTATAACACTATTACAAATAATACACTAAATGGTAATTCGGATGGGCTTACTTTAGAGTCATCAGATTATAACAATATTATGAATAATACGATGAATGACAATAGAGAGTATGGAGCAGACTTATTTGAAAGCAATTACAACACAGTAACAGATAATATTTTTCGATGTAATGGATATGGGTGTTGGATAGATGAGGGAGGGTTTGGAAATACAATTAATAGCAATATCTGCGAAGAATGTACAGGAAATGGAAATGGAGGAGGTCCAGGTGGTGTTCCGGGATACAATATATTTTTGATAATTGGCATAATAGGTGTAATTTCAGCATTACTGCTCAGAAAGAGATACAAACACTAAATCCTTTTTTTTTTTATTATCTAAAGATGTTAAAAATAAAATTAGTTATTATAATTTTAATTTGGGATATCTTTCTTGCTAAAAACGAATAGACTTCCTACAATGAGAACTCCGTTGATACTTCCTAAAACTATGATGTCGGTTGTAAATAAACCGAAATCTGCATTTACCAAGTAATCAACAGGATTATAGTAATAGAAGACTGAGAAATATTTTACACCCTGAATAGCTTCGTCCATGTATACGTAAAATTCCCCGAGAAAGAACATTATCATTAAAAACAACACTCCCAAAGCTGCTGACTTCTTCGTATTTAAGAATATTGTCGAAAAGAATAGAGCCACCATTGCGAGCGCTCCAAGGAATAAAACAACGGAAAAATAAGTTACAACTAGCCTATCAATGTAAATTCCTTCCGCTCTAAAGTCTGTTGAGTTTGCCATACTTCCAATAGAAATTAGAAATACTATACCTATAACTGTCACTAAAAATACATATAGAAACATAATTTTACCTCCAAGGAAGCTATATCTTGAAATCGGTTTAGATAGGGAAAGATCAATCGTCTTGTTTTCTACTTCATGGGAGAGAAGCGAACTAGCCATAAAAACGGTATAAATCCCAGCATACAACCAAATGAAAGATAAAATTTCTAAAGACCAAAATCCATAAGGGTTAGACATTACCGCTAATCCGCCGAAAAAATCCAAAACTCCCTCTAATCCACCAAGCGCACCAAGAATAGCATCTAATGATTGTAAATCCAGATCTTCCAGTATTGTTATTATAAAAAAGCTGAGTAAGCCAATTACACTCCCATATATGGGAATCATGAATTTTTTTTCTAAAATTAATTCCTTAACTGTGCTGAAAAATCGTTTCATTTAGGATCCCACCTCATAATATTTCAGAAATATATCCTCAAGGGCAGGACTGGTAACATCTACATCTAAGATTTCAAATTTCGAAAAATAGTTGAATAATATTGATAAATTTTCACGAATAATCATGAACGAAGCACGCGTTTCGTTAAATATAACAGATTCTACAGTTTTGGGAGGGAGCTGATCGAAAAATTTCTGAAGCGCGTCTTTAGACGCAAATTTAACTTTTATCTCTTTTAATGCCATGGTTTTTAGTTGTTGAAGAGTAGCTACCTCGACTATAGTTCCTTCTCTTATTATACCTACACGATGAGCAACTTTTTCAACTTCTCCAAGCAAATGGGAGCTTAGGAGCACGGTTGAACCCGTTTCTTTTTGTTGTTGTTGAAGAATCTTGTAGAATTCAGCGGTTATCAGAGGATCCAATCCAGAAGTAGGTTCATCTAAGATTAGAAGATCCACCTCTGGCGCTAAAGCAAGCACTATTCCGACTTTTTGTTTATTCCCCTTGCTGAGCTCTTTAACTTTTCTATCAAGGTCTAATCCAAATATATCTGCCAATTCCTCCATTCGTCTGTGAGGGATATGATTTTCGTAAAGTCCAAGAAGATAATGTATATTTCGCCTAGCTGTTTTGTTTTGATATAAACCTAAGTCACCCGGTAAGTAAGCCGTGCGTTGGCGAATTTCAGAAGAATTATGGTGGACATCAAGATTAAATATATGGGCTTCTCCCGAAGTTTTTCGGATTAGATCGAGCAAAATTCTAACTGTAGTTGTTTTCCCCGCACCATTAGGCCCAAGCAAACCAAAAATCTCTCCTTTATATATTTCGAGATCGAGGTTTTCAATACCTCTAGATTTACCGTAAAATTTAGTTAAGTTTTTGGTTTGAATAATTATATTTTTAGACATTAATTTTGTACAGTAGAAGTTATTTTATAACTTTTAGTTATAAATAGAATTTTAATAATAAAATTATAAAAAAATTAATAAAAAATTATTGGATATTAAGTTCTTCGAGTTTTTCTTTTGTTGGCCAACCGGTCTCCCAATCCCATCCTCGAACCTTATAGTAACCCTCCAGACTACCTTCCATGTCCAACTTAATCCCTTCAGTTTTGCCAGTTTTCATTTCTTTTAGAACGTGTTTAGGTAATCTATCGTCTTCTCTGGTTGTCCCGAGTTTACAACTTATAAGTCTTTTAAGAGCATTTATTCTTTCTCCTACAAGCATCAAAGTTTTTCTGTTGTAATCGAAGTTTGTGGAAGCGTTAATATATTTAATAATATGTTGGAGTGGGGGGTTTATGAAATTGCAGTTGGTGGCTGAATCATCAATAGCTCTCAAATCTTGTAAATTTGCGACGCCTTTTTCTCTTCCTTTGATTGAAGTTCTATCGCCTGGTTTTACTCGAATTTTCGGATATTTTAAAAGCATTAATTCAGCTCCAAACCAATCGCATTTTTCGTGATTCGCTCCCATATAACAAGTCATATAACTTAGCGCTTGCCCAGCGAATGCTCTTGGATCGTGCATTGGGATTTCTAAGCCTTTAACATGAGCAGCTAATTCGGGATCTACATTAAATTCCTTTGCCATTGCTCTCACGCCATCAGCTAGTACTTTTCCTATTCCCTCTCTTATTGCAATTTTATCGAGTAATTTCAACACTACATCTCCATTTCCCCACTTAATATCTCCAATATCAATGTCGTTTAAGAGTGGTTTGATGTTCTCAATTCCTAAGTTGTTTTCCACTAAGTAAATTAAGAACGCGATAGAGACACCTCCTGATATCGTATCAAAGCCGTACACATTACACATATGATTAGAAAGAATTACTTTCTTTGAATCAAAAACGCCGCATAAAGGTCCAAAAGCAGTTACCGATTCATATTCTGGACCATCTACTTTTATTTCTTTGCCTTCGTGTTCTATAATCGTTATTTTTCCGCATCTCATAGTGCAACCCGCGCAACCATAGTCTAAAACAGGGTATTCTTCTCGTAATGTTTTTCCTGTGAGCTTATCAGCAAAAAACTCGTTTTTCGTAAAGTAATAACCTGGAGTATCACCCAAAGCCATTCCCATATCTAAATAGCAGTTAGTGCCATATAAAGTGAATAGAAAAGGCGTTAGCGTTTTAAGAAGATCCTTCCGTTTGGCGTCGGCATCCTCCTTTAATAATTGCTTGCCTATAGCATTATCTGCTATTTGAACTCTTTTAATCCCGTGAATTGCAATTGCTTTTAATTTCTTTGCTCCCATTATTGTACCCATACCAGAACGACCTATTGCTCGACCTTCGTCGTTAATAATACACGCGTATTTCACGAGATTTTCCCCGGCAATACCAATCGTAGCAACCCGAATTTTATCGTTGTTTAATTCACTCTTTAGAATTGACTGACTCTCGTAAGTATCTTTTCCCCAAATAGTAGTAGCATCTTTTATTTCGATAGATTCGTCGTGAACATAGAGATAGGAAGGATTCTTTGATTTTCCAGTAATAACAATCGCGTCAAAACCGCTATTTCGCAACGAAATAGGAAAATATCCTCCGGAAGTACCCTCTCCCCAAATCCCTGTGAGAGGTGAGATTGCGGTTACTGAATATCTTCCTGAAGATGGTCTGGTTGTTCCAGTTACAGGACCAGTTGCAAATATCAGAGGATTAATCTCAGAATATGGATTTTTTTTCAAAGTTTCATAGTCATTTTCTGATAACAGATCATAGGTTAATTTAGCGCTTAATCCCGTGCCACCAAGATAATCTTTAGCGATTTGAGGATTTAACTCTTTTACATCAACTTTTCCGTCTGTTAAATTAACATACGCTATTTTTCCATTATAACCAATTAAATTTTCACTCATTTTTTTCCCTCATATTATTAGAAATCTATATCTTTTCCATCCCAAGCATATTCAAAGATGGTCCTAAACAGTTTTTTACTCATTGTTCGAAAAGATGTCAGAGCGACCGCGTCATCATCAGCATATTCGGTCAAAAGATCAAGTTTGTCAAAGTACTCCTCTTTCGTAAGTTTGGGATCCTTCATATCTTTAACGCAAACAGGCGCATCAAGAGAAATTATAAAATCTCTTATTGCTTGAAGAAATTCACTAAGCAGTTCTTCTCTGTTCTTCTCTTCGATTTCAACATTGAAAATAGGGCATAATTCCATCCACCTATCTGTTACTTTTGCTTGAAAGGCAATAGAATAAACTGTGAACAGTCCCACGCTAAGTCCGTGGTGAACGTTAAAAATTTTTCCAAAACTATGTCCTAATGCATGGTCTATTCCAGGGGTTGTATTCCCGAATCCTATTCCTGCCATTAGTGAAGCCATTTGCATGTGTTCTCTTGCTTCTATATCTTTTGCACCGTATTTGTAAGCACGTGGCAAAAACTTAACTATTTCTTTTATCGCAGTCATATTCATCGAATCCACATAGGGACTACCCCAATTTGACACGTGAGCTCCAGTTGCATGCGAGAAAGCATCTAAACCTGTAGCCATCGTAAGAAATGGAGGCATATCTTTTACGAAATCTGTAAACAAAATGGTTATATCCGCACAGAATTCATCGCTTAGCACCTCAAGTTTTTTGGGAGGATCTCGATCAGTATCAGTAATTACAGCGACCTGGGTGACTTCTGAACCGGTCCCTGATGTCGTAGGTATCGCTATGAAATACTTGAATTTCTTTCGTAAACCTAGAGAGCCAAAATACGGCAGAATCATAAAAATATTTACTTCTGGTTTTTCGTATTTGACCATTACCATTTTCGTAGTATCCATTACGCTCCCACCCCCAATTGCGATCAAAACTTGGGGTTTAAATTCCTCGCATATCTTTGCACCTTCATAGATTGTCGAAATGGGTACTTCGGGTTCAGCGCCAGCCCATATTTTATATTCCATCCCTATTGTATCCAGATAGTCTGTAACGTATTTAGCAAATTTCTGGGTAAAAGAGTCCGTAATTATTAAAGCTCTTCTGTCTTCTTCATCAATCGTTGCCTCTAATAAGTTGGTGACTCGCAATAATGACATTTTTCCTTGATATATTTTAGAAGAAATAAATGCCGACATACCGCCTCTTAAAGCTCTGCCACCCATTAGGGCCATCATATCTTTTATGATTTTTGCTTCGTACCAAGCTGTTTTTTTTTGTACCATTTTAAGCTAAACTCCTTATATAGTCATTTATTTTTTTCTCAAGTCAGATTTTAGTTGATAAATCTTCGTTTGAAGTTAATTATTTAATATTGGAATTAACTCTAATATATAATTATATAATGATTTTTGCTTCCAAAAATGTAAAAAAAGTACACCCCTCGGAACCTTGCGAGGTTTGTCATCGTGAATCTAGTATTTTCACTCACGAGTCATTCTTAAGGGATTTTAAAGTTTCTCGTCAATTATATCTGTCATCATTTTTATCGAAGGTCTGTCGGTTTTATCTTTGCCAATATAAGTCCATACTATCTTTCCGTTTTTGTTTATCAGGAACTTGCTAGGAACTGCTTGTTTTATAGGTATTGTTCCACCACCACCGGGAGCAAACCAATACACATCGTAATCTTTAGCGATTTTTGCTCCACGATCAGAGATAATATCAACATTGAAGTTGTTTTCTTCCTTAAAGTTCTTTAGTAGTCTTTCGCTGTCGCTTGCAATTGATATTAATTTAACATTTCTGTTTTCAAATTCTCTAAAATTCTCTGTTAATAGATGTAAATGTTTTTTGCAATGACTTCACCAGTTTCCTCGAAAAAAATCTATCAAAACTCCGTTGTATTCCTCAAGTAAGTCATTCAAGTTCATTTCTTTTCCGTAAACATCTTTAGTGTCAAATTTTGGTGCCGTAGAATTCACTGGCAAACCGTCAGGCCTTGGCGGTTCTTCGTTCATATTATATTGAATAAAATAATTAGGAATTTAAAGTGATTGGCTAAAAAATATTAAAGATTAAAGAAATAAAAAGAAAAATTTTGAATTTAGATAAAATGTGTCCACGGGATATCTTGTACTGTTAAATTCAAATTAAGAAGAATTGTCGCATATATCGTATTAAACAAGAATTTCAGACTTAGTGTTGCATCTGTTGTTGCTAATTCATACATATAAGTATTATCCATTAGAATCGTTATTGTATTATTAGAGTTATTTGTGAAAGAATGAAAAGTTTCAAATGTTTTTCCTCCTCCGCCTACTTGTAGTCCAATAGGGAGCGCAGATGTATTTGTACTAGTCTGTACAGTAATTTCTGCTCCGACATATGCGTTATAAATAGCGTAAAATCCTTGGTTATCGAGATCAAAAGTTACATTAAAACTAAGTGTATCATCGCTAAAATCTAATGGTGACCCCCCGTTATCATAAACCGGGGTAGACATGGGATGAAAACTAAACCCTAGGTTCATTCCGCTATAGACTATACTTCCAAAATAGCCAAATATAACCAGGCTCATAATTGTTCCTAAAACTTTAAAGAGTTTACTAAGTTTAACTTTCGCACGATATTCCTTATTTTTTCGTAACTCTATTGCTTCGATTAAGTATTGCATTGCTCTAATCCCGGAGGAAGCTAATAATAGCCATGCAATAGTCTGTAAGCCTAGAAGTACTTGAAGCGGAATTGGCTCCGTAATATTTATTGAATATGTTCCTAATTGTACTCCTTGTGAAAAACCCCCGAAAAGATAAAAGAGGTAAATTCCGGAGTATACTGTCGAGCCAAATGCTATAATACGATTTGCAGAAGTATCTTTCGGATAAGCATGTCGTAAGATGGCAAAAACGGTACCGATAATTCCAATAATGATTATCGATGTCTTGAATTCTTGTGTAAATGTCATAAGATTTAACATATCGATAACTTCGAAGAGAATTAGCGGTAAGGCGATGTAGAGTACTGCGCTTAAAATCCCATATAAAATCATTTTAGTTACTTGAATAGCCATAGGTTTTAACCTTTTTTTGATAGTAAAAAATGTTATGATAAAATTACTTTAAAGAGTTCATAACTTATCTACTACTTAAATTTCTCTTATTGATATTATAAGAACATTTTTCATTAATAAAATGCAGTTTGTTATTTTATCACTTTAATATAACAATATTGGACGAATATCGTCCCAACCGTAAGCTACTTTAATATAATTAGTACCTTCCTTCAACAATATACCCTTACCGAGGTAATTTCCACCTAGAACCTCATAAAACCTCAAATTGGGATTATCTTTTAAGACCCAGACAACCATACTATTTATATTGTGTTCAAGTAATCTTTTTACAATTAATTTTACTAAATTTAAACCAATTCCTCTTCGCTGGTATTCCTTAGGCACATATATAGCCATTAGTTCCCCAATATACTCTTCAATTCCGGGGACATTATGGGTAAGATCGTTTTGTTCTAAATTGCCTAAAGCGAATCCTACAATTTCTTTGGAGTCTGTTTCAGCAATATAGAAAAATTTGTTTTTATCAGGATTAGTAAATCTCTGTCGCCACTTCGCTTCGGAATCTTCATACGATAAATTGTTCAGAAAATCTGCGGGAAAAATATCTCTATACGCGGTTCTCCACGTGTCTATACTTACTTTAATGATACCGGGGACATCATCAATCGTAGCTAATCTATAGTTCATATTACGCCAAAACTAGTCTATGAAATATCTTTATTAAATTATTCCCTCCCAGAGAACCCTAGTTTCCGAGAGTGGATCATTCGTAACTTTAGTTTTTTTATCAAAGATCATTGTTGGTCTCGAATTTAAATTGAATTTTGGCCATTCTGGAATTCCTTTATGATTAGGGTTGCCTGATCTAGCGAAGTTTATCCAGCAGTCCATCATTTGTTTGCTAAGTATCGTAGTTTCTTCTGTTCTTTCTACTTCAAACATTAATTGTGCCTTTCTCTCAGATAAAGCCCCCCATACAAAACCAACATCTAAACCGTGATACGCTCCTAATTTCCCATTCTGCCAAGGAGATTTCCAACTGAACAGGTACGAATACACATTAGGCTGCAAATTTGATTGAACCTCCGAAAATCGCAATACAGGAATTCTAAACATAACATCGGTATAAAAGGCGTCCATCATATCCCTCTCAATTGTAGAAAATTCATTGTATCTATTGTTTTTATAGACTTCTATGAATTGTTTAATTTTTAGTTCATTTTGACCAAGATAAGTTAAAAATGTTTGAAAATTTTGATACACTTGTTTTTGGGTTATCTCAATGGCTCGAGGTTCAAATAAATTCCAAAATTTAATTTCATTTTCGTTTGATCCCACGAGAAGCTCAATACCTTTGGTATATCCCTTTTTTATCGCTTCAAATGGATTCAGGGGAAGAATCTCACCATCAACGTAAGGGGGGTAATAGTCAATCATTTGTGGTAAATCAGAAAGGCCTATCTGTGCTTTTGAATATGCTCTAATCAATTTCTTTACAGGAATTTCTTTTAGAGATTCTAAGTCGTTATATTTGACGCCTGCTTTTTCGAATACTCTTTTTGAATATATCTCACCCTCTGATGGCTTGAGATTAAACGGATCGCTCACATTACTTTGAATTATTGCCCTTCTAAATAACCCACTTGCCGATGGCATAGCCATTAACGCAGAAATCGATTCCCCTCCAGCGCTTTCTCCAAAAACACATATATTTTTTGGGTCCCCACCAAAACCACTTACATTATCTTTCACCCATCGAAGTGCAAGAACTTGATCTAATAGGCCGACATTAGCGGTTTTACCCGGAACATAAAGAAATCCAAGCACGCCTAAACGATAATTCATTGAAATTATTACAACATCGCCACGTTTAGCTAAGAGTTCGCCTGGTAAGCGACCGTTCCCCATCTCAAAAGCACCACCATGAATCCAAAACATAACTGGCCGTTTTTTGTTATCTATTGCGGGTGTCCAAATATTTAACGTAAGACAATCAGATTCACTTTGTTCTATACTTTCTTGAGAAGAGGCTCCTAACCCTAAAACAGGCTGTGGAGCTATGGGCCCAAACTTATGAGCATCTAAAACACCACTCCAACTATTTTTTGGTTTTGGGGTTTCGAAACGCAATTTTCCGATTGGTGATTCTGCAAAAGGTATTCCTTTAAAGCTCAAAACTTTATTGTGCGTTAAGTAACCACGAATCTTTCCATTTTTCGTATTTACAGTAAGGTCATTATCAGTCATTCGATTCATCTAACTTTTTGTTTGATCACAAGTCTTTTTAGAACTTATTAGAGTACTTTAACGTAAAGTTATATCTAACTTTCATGAAATTATTGCACTATCAGACTTAATCTTCGTGAAAGCTGAGTTTCACGATCAAATATATACCCTCTGGTAATATACCTATAATGCGGAGATGACATAACCAACATGGTTTATTTTTTTATCAAAAAAGTTTCTAACTTCAGTAAGAACAATAAAATTATAGATTTGAATCTTCAAGAATTGGATTTTCCTTACCGCGAAATGGTTTCACAAATGCCCATCGCCATATGACAAATATAAGTAAGAATATGATTGCTGATAAAAGCGGGAGTAATTGGGGAATTAAATAGTCTAAGATTAATCCGCCGAGAATAGGAGTTATTATCTGAGCAATACTGTGTAATGAATTATTTACGCCTAATAAACTGCCAGTTTCTTCCCTTTTAACTACCTTCGTTAGCTTACTGGTGAGAATGGGGCGAGCTATCCCGCTTCCAAAAGCTAAAAAGGAAAGTGGAATTAACACGATCCAGTAGTTAGTAGTGAAAATAAGAAACGCCATTGCGAAAGCCAATGCAAAAATACCTATTTTCAGAGTCGTATTTTCGCTCACTTTCTTCAAAATTGGGTTGATAAGAACGCTTTGAAATAGGACTCTAAGAGCGCCTATCCATGTCATATAAAAAGCAATTTGTTGAGGTGTCGCTTTAAACTGGTTTCTGCTATATTGAGCAAAAGTTGAGATGAAAATAAAAAATGCGAAACTATAAATGAATAATGCTATCAATATACCTCTAGTTTTGGCTGATTTAAAGAATCGTTTTGCTTCTTTAATAGGGATAATATCTCCAAGCTTTAAACTAATTTTATTTTCTTTTTGAGTTATTGATTCGGGTAAAAATATCGATACTAATATTATAGAGAAAACGCTAACCCCAGCTGCAAAGAAAAAGGGAGCTGAAAAGTTGATATTTAATAAAACACCGCTAATCGCAGGACCAAAAATTAATCCCGCTCCAAAAACTGCGCTCGCATAACCGTATGATTTAGTTCTTTGCTGAGGTGTGGTAACATCGCTAATATATGCCTGAGCAACTGTCATGTTACTACCCAAAAGCCCATCTACGAGACGCGCTGCAATGAGTATCCAAATATTACTCGTGATCCCAAGGAGTAAAAATCCTATGACAGTGCTTGTTTGGCTAAATATTAACAATGGTTTTCTTCCGAACCTGTCACTAAGTTTACCTGTAATTGGACTAGCAAAAAGCTGACACAAGCTAAAAATACTAAGAACTAATCCTATTTGTACATAATTCAAACCTAAATTTTCTCCTAAAATAGGAATTAGCGGCATCACGCTGCTGAATCCTAAAACTTCAGTAAATTGGATTAAAAATATGATTAGTAGGCGTTTGTTGAATTTTTCCTTTTGAGTCACTGGTATCGAACTAATAAGGTTTCACGTTAAAAAAATAAATCTAAAATTAGCTTTAATAGGAAAGAGATGTAAATAAATTAAATTTTATGTCTATATTAAATATCACATGGAAAGAAAAAGAAATTTTGAAACTTGGGCTAGTAAATTATTAAGTTCCTAAAGCTTTTGCTTATATCTATCCTTTTTTAACATTACCTTTAAAGGATGAAAATTGGTTGAAAATTTTTGCATCTCCTTCAACTTTCGCAAATATATTCACTGGCGATGCCGCTCTAGGCTTGTCGTCTTTGCTTGCGGGAGTAGGACCAAAGAAAATGCAGAATCCGTTCCCATCAGGCCAGTACCCAATATCCCCTACCTCACAATCGACTTGCGGATTTTCTTTATCTATGGTAACGGGTATTTCACCATATAATTCCTCGCCCCACCTTGCTAACTTTAGATCGAATGGTAAACTATCCCAGATTGCTTTGCAAGTTTCAGGATTTTTATCAACAAGCAGTTTAGCCTTGATTTGACCAATTTTTTCGTTTTCAATTATAATATAATCCATCTTAATCCCATTACTCTTTAATTGATATTAATCAACTTGTATTGAGAAACTAGCATATTTTTTTAATGTTTCTTACAATATAGAAAAAAAAAAGAGATAATGCAGCTTAGAATCTAGTTAAGCTTAAAACAATATTTCTTCGCCCACTTTAATCTTACGATATTTTTCAGGGTATTTTACTCTTAAAATATCGTCATATTTGGTACAATGGCATGCTCCGATATATTTCAGTGAAGCTAAAGGTGAAAAAACTCTGGTATTATGAAGCCCTCCAATGATCGCTTCAATCTTTACTCGATTTGAAAAAACATTTAGAATTTCGTTCAAACCAGGATGACAACATCCAACAAGGAGAATTCCTCTCTCATCTCGTGTTTTTAACAGCATTGCTTGTTCTTTTAGGTAATTACCTAATTGTCCCGTTAAATAGACATTCTTTTCTATTTCGGTAATTTCACTAACTCCATGAACTTTAGACAAAGGATATTTTCTATTGTACGTAACATAGTTTTCTTGGGGAACATAAATCTCAATGCTGCTATTCTTTTTGTATAGCGTTTCTAAACCTTTGGTATGTTCGGGATGATTATGGGAAATCACTACTTTTGAAATATCAGATACATCGATATCTAATTGATTAAGATTGTTAAGTAGGATAATTCCATCACTACCAGTATCAAAAAGAATGTAATTACCTGTTTCTGCATTATAAATTAGAACAGCCAATCCATAAGAAGAGACGAAACCCTCTAAACTCTCCCCATGATTGAATAGAATGTTAATGTAAAAATTTTCTAATTCTAAATGTTTCTCTGAAAGCTGCATTATATGTTATACTTTGAAAAAATCCATTTGTAGTTTTTGCAGTTGAACTATGAATGGGATCTTAAACTCTTTTCGAACACTAGCTTAAAACACACAAAATGAACTAATTTCTAATTTTTGAATTGTAAATATAAAAAACGTCAGTAGATTTATTAATTGACGTACTAATGTTACTCTAAAATAGTCTGAGTGAATTTGATGTTAATCTCAAAGAATTATTGCATGAATACTCGAAAGATTATAGGTATGAGTTTCCTCCTTTTTATACTTCTGTCTCTAACTTGTTCTTTTAATGTTCAAGCCCAAGCATCTCAAACTTTATATTTGAATAGGATTGGTTTCCTTAATATAGAAGTTGGGTACGATGTTCACGTTGTTGGAAATCATGCGTATGTTACAAATAACGATGGGTTGATGATAATTGATATTCAAGATCCTTATAATCCTCAAAAAATCGGAGAAGTACTTTCTGGAGGGGCGTTAGGAGTTGAAATTGTAAATAATGTGGCGTATATTGCATCTGTTACAGGTGGTTTTGTTATAACAAATGTATCTGATCCGAGTAACCCGCAATTATTAGGTCAGGACAGCGTTGGAGGGGCGATCAGAATTGCAGTATTAGGTTCGCGTGCGTATGTAACTTATATAGGAGGGGGCTTTAAGATCTTTAACATTAGCGATCTTACTAATCCCGTTTTTTTAGGAGAGTACACCGATACGAGAAGTGATGCTATAGAAGTCAAAGATAATTTTGCCTATTTCGCTAACGCGGAAGTAGGATTAAAAGTGGTAAATGTTTCTAATCCTACCGCACCACAATATATTACAGCAGTATCTCAAACAGGAGGGGCTAATGACATCCATATTTCGGATGATATCTTATATCTTGCTTGTTGGGGGTACGGAATAAGAGTAATAGATATTTCTAACCCTACATCACCAGTTATACTAGATTCTTATGTTGATAACGACGGAGGAGAGGAATTAGGGTTAATAGAAAAAGATAATCTTCTCTATGTTGCTGATAATGGTGGCGTTGAACTATTTAATGTTAGTAATCCTGCTTCTATTGTAGAAATAGCTGAACGAACGAGTGATGTGGATGCTGCCCATGATATAGAAGTTGATGAAGATTATATCTACATTGCGTTGGGGGGTGGATTATTAATTCTTGAGGTAAGTAACGAGCCTGAAGGTGATCCTTGGGTTATCAATTTAATAATAATATTACTAGCTGTTGGTGCCGGAGTAATTATTTCAAGTGTAATTTATTTCAAAATCCTTAAACCGAGGAAAGGAAGAAAAAAGGAAATTTAATTGAGAATTTGAATATTAAAAAGATTTAAAAAAAATTAGATAGGAATTTCTAATCTATAAGTTAAGTTCCCTTCCAAGCAGGTTTTCTTTTTTCAGAAAAAGCTCTTGGTCCTTCTATGAAATCATGAGACTGCTGAAATTTCTCATACAATGGGAAAGTAGTAGAAAAAGCGTTTCTCAATGTCATCTCGAGACCGTCGTTTGCCATCTGTTTAATCGCTCGAATAGCTAATGGCGACCCTTGCATAATAACGTTCGCCATTTTCTCTGCTTCAATCATTAATTGGTCTAATGGAACCACCTTATTTACAAAACCAAGTTTTAATCCTTCCTGAGCGGAAATACGTTTATAAGTAAAAAGTATTTCCATAGCTATACGATAAGGTATTTGTCTTACTAATCTATGAACCCCTCCTTCAGTAGGAACCCTTCCTACTAACGGTTCAGGCAAAGAAAACACCGCGTGCTCGGCAGCAATAATAAGATCGGCACCTAACGCAAGTTCGAAACCTCCACCAAAAGCAAAACCGTTCACTGCAGCAATAACTGGCTTTGTAATGTTAGGATTAAATGTTAGACCCCCGGTAACTGCCTTATATTTTAGTTTACCAAAAGCCTCTCTTTGTTCTTCGATACTAGCAATAGCGCCCCATTTTAAATCAAATCCAGCTGAAAACGCCTTATCCCCCACTCCAGTCACAATTGCAATCCACGCATTAGAATCGTTTTCAAACTCACTAAACACATCTTCTAACTCGATGCTTACATAGGGATTAAGTGCATTTCTTACTTCTGGCCTATTTATTCGAACAATTGTAAGATGTTCTTTCTTTTCAACAATTATGTATTTATAATCCAATCTTGTTCACAACCTTTTGTTATTATTATAATATTTATGTTACTTTCCAAATAGGATTATATTTTTCTAGCTCAATAAATTGTAATATATAATAAGAATTTCTTTACTAAACTGAAAATATTAAGTTGAATGATGTTAGAGTAATGAATAATATGACCAGTCAAGAGTTAGAAGCACTATTTAAAAAAATGCTGAAGGACCAAGAGGAAGTAACTAAAGAAGATAAAATCTATCTAGAAGATATCAAAGATTTTTCACTAAAACTGAATTTAGAAATCTTAGATCTTAAAGCTTATCAAATCTACGAAAAAGACAACTACTCTTATAAATTTGGTGAAGTATTAGACGAGCCAGATGTGACGTTAACTATCAGCGATCTTGCACCCGCTCGTAAATTTCTAAGTGGAGAAAAAGTATTCTATATTCCTATACATCAATTGGATTATAAGGGAAAGATCGAATATGAGTATGCCACCTCATTTGAAGAAATAGTCACCGACGAGGGGAAAAAAAAAAAGAAATTAACAAAAGCACCTTTTGCTATTGCCCGATTTGACGTCGATAAAACTTATCATCCTTTTTTCTTGGGAAAATTGCCTATGTTCCGAACATATAGAGAGGATGATTCTAATGCAACTATAAAAAATTATGGATCGTATGTACCAATCAATGAATCACTCGGAACCTACGAAAACCAAGTAATACCCTTTAAGGTATTCAAACACTTTATAGATAAAGCGGATGGTATCGTCGTGGAAGATATATGCGGATGTAGATTAAAAAACGAATGTAAACACCACGATGTCTCGATAGGGTGCATGCATATAGGAAGCGAAACTAAGAATATTGATCTAGAAGATTTAGAATGGGGTATGAATGAAAATGTTCCCGGACGATTTACAACGAAGGAAGAAGCTTTGGAACGTGTTAAGCTTGCAATTGAAAACGGATTAATCCCTTTACTGGGAAGGATAAATCCTACAGGCCGCATGATGTCTATGTGTTTCTGCTGTACGTGCTGTTGTATTAATGGAAGATCGATTTCCTATGGACCTTCCACTCCAAAAATGTTTAGGCGAATCGAGGGATTAACTGTTGAAGTCGATCCTGAAGTTTGCGTTGGATGTGGGGATTGTCTCGAAGTATGCGTCTTTAAGGGAATGGAGATGATAGACGACAAAGCACGGGTAAACCAGAAGCGATGCTTAGGGTGCGGAAGGTGTGAAATGACCTGCCCAAATGGGGCAATCTCGATCGAGTTTGATGATTCTATAAGAGTTGAAGGTCATATTGACAAACTCGAAACATATGTAGATGTAACCTAATTCTCTAAAAAGTCTCCTATAAGTTCAATGGTTCATCTTTTTATTTCTAATAACATAATTACAAAAAAAAATAAGACATTATTGAGTTTCGCCGTATTTCTCTTTCCAGATTGGATCGTTTATTTGTAATTCTCTTCTTTGAACTTTCCCAACCATAGATTTTGGAATTTCTTCTATTATTTCGATTTGTTTTGGACATTTATAGTGAGTAATGTTTTCTTTACTCCATGCGATAAGTTCTTCAGAGGTAATTTTACCGATTGATTCATCATTCAGTTGAACCCAAGCTTTTACTAATTCTCCCGTTTCTACATCAGGTAATCCAGCGACTGCTACTTCCATTACAGCAGGGTGAGATCCTAATAAATCTTCCACTTCTTTTGGAAAAACGGAATAGCCTTTATACTTTATCATCTGTTTCTTTCTATCTCTGATAACCATTTGTCCATGTTCGTCCATGTATCCAATGTCTCCGGTTAAACACCATATCCGCCCTTCGTACTCTTTTAAGACTTCTGCTGTCGCTTCAGGCCTATTTAAGTAACCTTTCATTACTTGGGGACCGCATACACATATTTCTCCAGTATAATCTATTCCGTAACCTTTTAATTGTCCTTTATTGAAATCTTCTTGATCGAATATTGCCCATTCAACACCTGGTAACGGTAAGCCAATAGTGCCAGGGGTATCAGTTCCGTCAAATGGGCCTATACTTACTGCAGTCGTACATTCCGTAAGTCCATAAGCTTCGACAAGTGTTCCGTTACTGATCGCTTCAAACGCATCCTTTACGGGTTTGTGAAGTGGTCCTGCACCACTTACACACAATCGAAACATATTTTCCAATCTAGGCTCGGGATTCTCTTTTAAATAGCGAGTCAAACCGATGAATAGATTTTCAACTCCCGGTAAAATAACTCCCCCTTCAGGGCCAACTTCTACAATCATATCTACAAGTTCTTTTAAGTCAAGTTCTCTTTTTCCGTAAAGTATGTTAAAGTTTCCTCCTTCTATTACCACATTTTGAACAATTGTCATCCCAAAGGCATGGAACAGGGGTATAACACCAATACAAGCCATAGGATGGGAAGCGTCAGGCATCCACATTACATTCTGCTTAGCATTAGTCACGCAGTTATAGTGAGTTATAATGGCAGGTTTGGGAACTCCAGTTGTGCCACCTGTCATTAAATAGACAGCGGGATCATTTAACGGATCAATTTTTACTTTGGGAATATCGACTTCGCCCCGTTTTTGACACACATCTAAAAATTCTATGGCTCCAGGAACTTCTCCTTTAGGTATTGTTCCGTCCGCGATAAGCTGTTCTTTAACAGCAGGGGGTATTGCAGCCAAATCAACTATACAAGTCGAAATAACAAACTCAAACTTAAATTTTTCTTGTATAGGTTTAATTAGACCATACATAACATCCATGCAAATAAGTCCCTTGGGTTTTACTTGTTCGAGTACATGGAGAATTTCTAAAGGTTTATATGTAGGATTAATCGGGATTACTATTGCTCCTAATTTAACAGTTGCAAAATACCCTATTGTAAATTGAAAACAATTTGGAAGGAGAATTGCTACAACGTCCCCTTTTTTTATTCCTAGTCGTGATAAAGATGTAGCGAAAGAATCCGTATATTTTCGCAATACTCTATAATTCATAGATGTTTTTGAGAAGTACATAGCCTTATTCTTAGCAAATTCTTCGGTCTTTTGATCAAACCAATCCCCTAGGCTTATCACGGGGAACTCGGGATGCTTAGGAACGCCTGCTTGGTATTTCTTGAACCAAGGTTTACTTTCATTAATATACCATTTAGGTACTGCCATTTAAAAATTCACATTTAAAATTTGAATTAGATTAATATGATTTTGATTTTGACAAATATAAACATATTATTCCAAAAAGATTTCTTCTTCTGTTCTTACTTTTTTATTATAATAGGAATCTTTTGACAATTTAATCCTTTTCACAAAGAAGAAGGCAACCAGATAGAAAATACTCAATGAGAGAAAAACAAAGATGATGGCAGTAGGATTTACTTCATTACCACCGGTAAGGATGAAACCAACAAAAATAGAAGCAATTGACGGACCCATTGATCTGACAAATGAAGATAACCCATAATAAGAGCCAGAAATTTCAGACATTGCTTTATCAATGTTATTTTCGTCTATCTTTACAGCGGCATCATGAACTAGAGAAGCCATAATAGGGGTTGAAAATAATGGATACGAGTACATAGACCCTAAAACAGTACTCCAAGATATTATATATAGTGTCATTTTAATCGCATATGGAAGCCCATTGAAAAGGAAGAATATATCAATTAGGGATGCGGCAACACCAAATAATATACAAATTGAATATGAGTTTAAGATGTGATTTCTTTTAAGAACTTTTTTCCATACGAAATACCATGCAAATTTACCGAAGATTGAAATGAAGATATAGATATAAAATTCTACGGATTCAAATTGCATAACAAAATTTTGAAAAGGGAAAACTAGTAGCCCGGAGGTTTTTCCACCTACGCCAATAAAAAAACTCGAAATGATCAGCAGAAGATAGTTTCTATCTTTCAGTGGAATAACCATTCTACTAAAAGCTTTATGAATAGTAATTTTTTCTACTTTTTCATTGGATTGACTCTGATGGAAACTCTCATCAACGGAAAAATAAATCAATAACACCGTAGCTACGCCTACAGTTGTAAATATTATTCCTATTAGAGGAATATAGAACAAAATTACTTGTCCTGATGTGTCCCACCATTTCACGTTTCCAGGATCTTCAAGAAAACTTTGTACTATTAGAGGTAAAAGGAGAGCGAAAATAGACGCTAATATCGAAAATGCGGATTGGAGAGAGGCTACTTTTTCTCTATTTTTCAGGGTTTGAGACTGCTCAGGAAGCATTGAAATATAAACATTAAATATGAGAGATCTTGAAATTGATCTAACAATAGTTACGACCCAAAAGAAAACGGCCGTAGGTAAATAAAGAGAATTATCCTGAGGGCAATTTTGAGGAAACCATATAAGAATGGATGTAATAATCCATACAGGCAATCCATAGAGAAGAAAAAGCCGTCGTTTTCCAAATTTTCCGGGTTTCTTATTATCAATTATGACACCAAAAATAATAGCAGCTATTGCACCAATAATTAACTGAGTTGTTACTCCTACAGCTACAAATAGAGCATTTAGATTTACGGTGTAAACGTAATATTGGAATAAATATACTCCAGTAAACATATTAGGTAATGTAAACCCCAAATCTCCAAAAGTATATCCAAATAATCGCTTTCCATGCAGCTCTCGAGGATTTGTGGTTGAGTTCATAAAAAAAACAATTTTGATGTTTGGTATCAAAAATGTG
>Ga0114922_10001302_pt1 | contig 23842 bp, 21 predicted proteins | sample AartaG_FD_100975 | JGI IMG/M metagenome (GOLD analysis project Ga0114922, IMG submission 100975) | Deep subsurface microbial communities from Aarhus Bay to uncover new lineages of life (NeLLi) - Aarhus_00045 metaG | ecosystem: Environmental > Aquatic > Marine > Oceanic > Sediment | place... | reverse complement strand
ATTCTTGTAATATCCCAGCATAACATTATCTCCCCTGAGTATTATCTCACCCACTTCTTTTTCGGGGTTGGCCGAGTCAATTGTAACCTCAAGGGTATCCACGTGTCGTCCTGATGCACCCAGCCTGGTAGTATCCCATGATGCATAACTGATAAGTGGCCCGCACTCTGTCATGCCGTACCCAACAGTAAACGGGAACCGTATTTTCTTAAAGAATTTCTCAACATCAGCATTAAAAGCTGCTCCACCGATAACCATCTCGTGGAAGTTACCTCCAAACGATTCATACAGTTTACTTTTTATCTTATTCATCAAAATCCTGTTTATTCCAGGTATGGCAAGCAGGACTTTCATCACCGGTTTGTTTATCACCGGTTGCAGCTGTTTCTTGTAAACTTTCTCTATAACAAGGGGAACCGAGAGGATAAGCCTTGGTCTTATTTCCTTGAATGCCTGCAGGATGATCTGTGGTGATGGTGTTTTTGTGAGTATGGTAATATGACAGCCATAAGTAAAGGGAAACAGGAATTCAAATGCGCAGCCGTAGGTATGTGCCAGTGGCAGGAAGCTTACTATATCATCACCCGGTTCCAGGGGCATATTATTCTGTGCAAACCTGATATTGGCAGCAAGGCTTCTGTGAGGCACCATAACTCCTTTTGAGAAGCCTGTTGTGCCTGATGTATAGGAAATGACAGCAATTTCTTCATTATCAATATCTGAGAATTTTATCATTTCCGGCTTAAGCTCCGGATATTTTTCAGAATAGACCCTGTCAATATCCCCAACCAGTTCTTTAACCTCATTATTCCTGCCATCAACATATCCGAAATTTTCAGTAAATATTACAGTGTCCACTGCCGGCATGTTTGAATAATCAAGGTTTTCCATTATACTTTGATCCACCACGAGGAATTTGGAATCAGAATGATTTATTATATTCATCAGGTCCTCCGGTTTGAAATCGGACAGTATAGGTACTATGATGGCCCCGTAAGTAACAGTGGCCATGTAGACAATACACCAGTTAGCCGAGTTCTTCCCTATCAGGGATATTTTGTCTCCCTGACTGATGCCTGCTTTTTCGAAGATCAAGTGTAATCTGATCATGCTGGCGGTTATCTCCTTATAGGTATAGCCTTCTCCCTGGTAATTTGAGAGTGCTTCAATATCCCAGTTTTTCCTTATACTGTCTTCGATGTATCCTATGAGTCTTTCTTTGATCATATGCCGGTTTTTTAGGGTTATATTGTAAATGTACGAAAAAGAATTAATTAACGACTAACGACTAACGGGGGTATAATGTAATCTTAACAGCTAAAGAGGGGGGTGTTTTGAAAATTATTTCTAAATTTAAGATGGAAATATATGTCTCACTAAACTGCATTAAAAATGAATAATTTTAAAAATCTTCGCGTTTGGATACGCGCTAAAAATCTTGCAAAGAAAATATATGAACTTACCAGGCAGGAACCTCTGACCGGGGATTTTAGTTTCAGAGATCAATTACGCAGATCAGCCGTAAGCATTGCCAGTAATATTGCTGAAGGAGATGAATCCGGTACAAATAAGATGGCCGTTAGTCGTTGATCGTTCGCCTCTTATATAGCGTACATTACAATCAGGGCGATTATGCTCAGGATGTTTATAATTGTAAAGAAGTAATAATAGTTATCCCTGTTTTTCTTAAAGTGCCTCAGTTTGCGTGCAAAGATGCCTATGGTCGGGATAAACAATACTACCAGGAAGGCATAGAATTCGACTCCAAGAAACACCACCCCCATACCTCCTCTTACCAGGCTTGACAGGTAGATGATCACAAGTATCACCAAAAGGTAAAGCAGGTAACTTATCTTAAGAAGGAGTGTTGAAAAAGGGTGCCTTTTATGTATCCTGTGCGGTTTTAAATATGCATAGGCCAGTGAAAAGACTATCATAATAAATAATATTCCTAAAATATAATTCAGTATTTCGGGGAAATTAGTCATGGCAATAATAGTAAAATCATTAGAATTCTTTGTTTGTCCACACCAGAGAGCTGGCGCCGAGCACGGCAGCATTCTGTGTACTGAGTTGGGAAGGGAGTAACTTCACTTTGCCTTTATATATACTCAGTAAGTGTTCTTCCATGTATGCACGGGCCGGTTCAAAGATAAGATCTTTGGCAAGTGCCAGGCCACCGAACAGAAAAATTGCTTCAGGGTTTGTATGTGCTACAACATCAGCAAGTTTAAATCCCAGCATTTTTCCAGTATGTTCAAAGGCTTCGAGTGCAATAGGGTCACCTTTCAAAGCAGCATCGTGGATTATTTTTGCATTGAGTTCATTAAAACTTAATTGTCTCAGCTCACTGTCGACTATACTGTCAGCCATTATTTTGAGCACCGTTCGTTTAATCCCCGATGCTGAAACATAAGTCTCGAGACATCCTTTCCTTCCGCAACCACACATCCTGTTTGATGCTCCCGGCCTGATTGCAGTATGGCCTATCTCCCCGGCAAATCCATTTGCCCCGTATATGAGCTTGCCGTCAACAACGAATCCGCTGCCTAGTCCTGAACCCAGAGTTATCACAACAAAATTCTTCATTCCTTTTGCCCCGCCATAGATCATTTCACCAACAGCAGCAGCATTGGCATCATTGGTTACTGTTACCGGCAGAGAGGTATGCCTGCTGAAGTATTCCGCAAGTGGAATGATACCTTTCCACGGCAGGTTGGAAGGGTGTTCAATTGTACCGGTGTTAATATTTCCCATAGGTGCTCCGATACCATAACCCAGTAACTCAAAAGAATTTCCAAGTTTCCTTAAGGTAACATTTATCTTTTCATACAATGCTGCGACAAATACTTCTACATCTTCGAATTCCCTTGTTTTTACGACCCCTTCGGAAATTATTTTACCATCCCTGTCGACAAGTCCGAATACAGTATTGGTTCCACCAATGTCTATCCCGACAGCAATTTGTCTTTTAGTCATTTGCAATATAATAATTTAATAACTGATTCATTATTAGCAGTAACAAATATAACACATTGATTTAAGCAGGGAAATATTTGTTATTAATTTACTGCTATCCCCAGATTCATGAACCTATATATTCATTCCCCACTTTGCGTGCACGTTCGGGTTTATCAAGGTCAATGCCAAGTTTAATGCCTGTTTCAACCAGGATATTCCAGCCTGCTGCCAGTTCTACATATTCCCTGTATTTCCCACCATCGGGAATTATTATTGTGGGGAATGGTGTTTCATGATCAGATATAGCAATAATATCCAGGCCGACACCCTTAACCAGGCATTCGTCAAACTTCTCTGTTTCATCAGGGAATGGATTAATCCATATAATTACTTCACCGGTATCCATCACCTCTTCAATACCATGTACTCCGTAGGTGCCTTCAAGGAATTCTGATTTTTTCCTTGTAATCTCATTTGTCTTAAGTGTCAGTTCTTCGGCCACACCGGTATTTCGTCCGGCAAAGTAAATAACCTGTGCCCTGCTTATGGTATCACTAATCTCATTATCTATTTCAAGGGTCATGGCTTTGCTTACTTTATATGACAATTCATCAAGTCCTTTCATCTCCTCCCCGGCTACATAATGTATCAGGGCATCGTAGAACAACGCCTGTTCGAATACTGATTTGGTGGCAGCCACGGCATCTTCTTTACCACATTTAAGTATGTGTGTATCATTGGACAGATTTTCCAGCCGTGTATTAATATTTGCAGTAAGCCCAAACCGTGAATTATGCCCTTCATCTTTAAGCTTATTAAACAGCCGTATTACTTCCTTGGTCTGTCCCGAGTTAGATGCTCCGAATACAGCAAAATTACTGAGTTTATATTCCAATGCCTGTGTTGAGCCATCGGTGAATGCTTTCATATCTATTCCCCTTCGCAGGAGGTCATATATCATTCTTTTGGCGGGGAATATCCTGCTGCTTCCTTCTCCTGTCAGGAACAGTCTTTTGTTAGTTTTTACCTGTTCTCCAAACCTGTGAGTTTCAGACTGGTCAAACTTTCTAATTACATCAGCTGTTTCCATCATTTCCCTGACCAGTGCAAATTTATTGTAACGTGCTTCTTTTAAGTTCATATCATTGATTATTAGTAATTATAAAATCTTGAAGGTCTCTCTGTATCTGTTTTTCCTTCTGAAACCCGCCCCCCATATGTTGCCAGTAAACTTCGGCGTATTCAACATTAACATCCTTACCATAGTTTCTATTCCCTTCGAGGACGTAGCCAAAAAAGTCGCTCATTTTATGCATATGCCTCATCAGTTCCTGCTGTGAAACGTGATGTTCAAGCATCTTTCTTTTAGTATCTATTACAGAACTCACGTCAACATAAAAATGAGGTTTTGCTATTCCTGCACCTATTGGGTCGCTTAGTGTAAGCGGGGATGTATGGTATAATAAAGGGGTAACATCAAGGGGTGGTTCTTCCACGGGAACCGGGTCAAGGGAAGATATCATAGCCGCTGATTCTACTATATTGGCTGTTACCCTGTGGTCGGAATGATAGTCACATGGAAGGTGAGTAAATACAACACCGGCCCTTACCCTGCGCATGAGCGATATCACTTTTAAGCGCATTTCTTTGCTGTCGAACAAAAATCCATCTTCACCACCCAGGCAATAATAATCAGCATCGAGGACAGAAGCTGCTTTTTTTGCTTCCTTTTCGCGTACGTTTGCAGTTTCTTCCATGCTCATATTACACCCACCCATCTGTCCCGCTGTCAATGTTGCAATAACTATCTTGTATCCTTTTCCCTTTAACAGCTTAAGGGTTCCGGCATTCCATGCTTCAGCATCGTCAGGATGGGCATGTAATGAAAGAGCAATTTTGTTGAATTCTATAGGCATAAGCTTAATATTATTTTTTGGGGGTTATTTTTTCGAGTTCTGTAAATTCAGGCAGTTCGCCGACCAGTGGCAGCATATAATCGATAAATTTCTGAGAAGCATAATTTCCCTCTTTATTAAAATAATCCGCTGGTACAGGTTTGGCTTTCACAGCCACATCACAAAGCAACACTTTCCCGTATTCTATCCTGTAAGGTGTATCCGAAAGCCTTATCATGCTTACCATGTAACCTGACTCACCTGATTCAGCAATTTCAACTGCCTTTGTGCCACAGAGATATGCTTCCTGGAGGTCCAGTTTTGATGCTCTTACCATGTCACACATGATGAGTGATTCAGTAATCTGAAACTCACCCCTGAATCCAAATTCACCGTATATCATGCCATGAAGGTTAAGGCCAACACTTGCTCCTCCCATGGCTCCAAATTCAATATTACTGAATTTATCTTTTGTCCCTGACTGACTTACAGGTGATCCGTCGGCATATTTCAACCCTTCGCCGCATACCACTGAAACGTAGCCATACTTATTGATGCATCTTTCAACATCAGCAAGGAACTTATCCTTATCAAAAACAAATTCAGGAGCATATATCAGGTGAGGTGCATCAGATTCTTTCCCTGCTGCCAGGGCGGTAGCCAGTGCCAGCCAACCGGAATCACGTCCTATAGTCTGGTAAATAACAAACTTATCAACCTTTTGCATATCCCTTGCCAGCACTCCAGCCTGCATAACATTGAGAATATTCGACCTGGCGGCCGAGGCGAAGCCCGGCGTATGGTCTGTGCCAAAGAGGTCATTATCCACAGTTTTAGGTATACCTGTTCCAATAACTTCATAATTATTTTCGCGGCAGTATTTTTCAACCCTGTTGATAGTATCCATTGTATCATTACCACCAATAAGAAAGAAATACCTGATATTGCATCTCTTAAGCACATCCAGAATTACCTGGAAATCCTTTTCGACCAGTTTATGCCTTGATGAACCCAGGGCTGAAGAAGGGGTACTGCGCAGTCCTTTTATTATCTCTTCCGGCTGACGGCCCAGGTCTATGAGCCATTCATTCATAAAACCCTCAATACCATATTGCATCCCATATATTCCTGTAATAGCCGGAGAATCTTTGGCTGCATCTATTACCCCTGCCAGGCTGGCATTGATGACCGCCGTCGGGCCCCCTGATTGTCCTATTACTGCATTTCCCCTGATCATTATAAGTATAATTTTATTTTTTCATTTAAAATTTATTATTCCAAAATATTCTGGTCTGTGAAAATCAGGCTCTTCTGACCGAACCGGATTCCAGGTAAGATAATGAGGTTCAGTAAGAGCGTCCCCGCATTTATAGAAATTAGCCCTGAACTCACGTCCCTCAAGGTTTTCAATCTTATGCCTGAAAAAAACGGTTAAGGGAATTGCCACTGTCAGTGACCACTCCTGCTGTCCGTGTCTTTCAGGGAAAGGCTCATTACCCAGGCTCGGCAGGCATCGTACTTTTCCTGCTATCGATGGGTCCATTCTCCTTCTGTTATGTCTTCCCTTTCCAGAACCAAAAAGAAATGCCCCGATACTATTGAACTCCAGATTGTAATATATCCCATCATCTGCAGGTGATACAAAGAATTCAACACAGGAATCCTCATATACATCCTGGTTTATACCTGTTTTTTCCGCTTTTACATATTTTTCCCTGACATAGTATTTCAGGTAAATCTCCTTCCTGCTGTATGCTATTTTAAAATCTACCTCTGGCTTATAGTTGGTTGTAGCCCAATTAACAACATCAATATGATGTTTTTCAGAGAGATCATCCAGCCTGGCTGATACATCAGCCAGGACAGGAAGATCTTCCCCATACTCAAATTTTACAACCCTGATTTTGTTCAAATCATATTAACTTTTTGATTCTGAACTAACCGAACCAATTATTTTACTAAAGGTATTACGAAACAATGATAATTCCAAAAAAACTATTCAAGTTCTTTCCAGGCAAGAGCTGCTGCGCCCAGAACTGCGGCATTTGTTTCAGGAATAGACGATGGTAATACTTCAAAGGTATTTTTAAATACGGGCATTATTAATTTGTCAACATATTTTCTCAGGGGTTCAAACAGGAGATCTCCTGCTTTTGCCAGGCCTCCAAAGAGAAAGACAGCTTTCGGGCTTGTAACAACAACTGCATTTACTATTGCCAGGGCGAGTATTTCAGCAGTATAATCAAAGGCATCAAGTGACAGTTTATCTCCTTTTGCTGCTGCTTCGGCCATCAATTTAGAATTGATCACGGCAGGATTTATTTCCCTCAGCAGGCTGAATTCTTTTCTTTCTTCCATGAATATTTTTGCTGTGCGTACTATACCGGTAGCCGAAACGTATGTTTCGAGACAACCCTTTCTTCCACAGCCGCATTCCCTTCCCCCGGGTATCATTGTCACATGACCGTATTCACCTGCAAATCCTGTATGTCCGTATACTACTTCGTTATTAACCACGAATCCGCTTCCGAGTCCTGTTCCCAATGTAAGTATTATAAAATCCTTTATTCCTTTGGCTCCTCCGAAGATCATTTCTCCAACTGCTGCTGCATTTGCATCATTTGTAAGAACAACAGTTTTTTTTAATTCTTTTTTCATTTTATCGGCAAAAGGAACAATACCCTTCCATGCGAGGTTAGGAGCCAGTTCTATGGTTCCTTTATGATAATTGCCATTTGGTGCTCCTATACCCACTCCTTTAAGTGTAATACCTTTAACATCAGCAACCAGCTTATTAATCTCCGAGGCGAGCATCTTTATAAAGCGATCAGGTTGAGGCGATTTGTCTGTGTTTATACTACCTTCAGATATTATCTTACCTTGTTTATCTACCAGTCCATATACAGTGTTTGTTCCACCTATATCAATGCCTGCAACGATTTCTTTAATCATTTTGCTTTAATTTATGTATTAAGATAATTATTTGTTTACCGTTTCGCCCCTGGTGCTACTGACAGATACATCCTTTTTTCTAAGGCCTGCTAATGCCCAGTCTTCTATCATCTCCCAGCCTGCCTTCACTCCAATTTTCCCGGGATAGTATGTTACAGGCTCAGGTTGCCGTTTAAGTTCATAATCCCCTGTTGTCCACTCCCCGTTCCTGTCAATATCGAATATAATTTTAACCAGGTAGTCTTTACTATCGAGGTATGGAAAATCAATACTACTTTCATCAGAAAGGCTTATCTTCTTTTCCCTCACCAGCTTTTCTCCGGAATCCATCAGTTGAACAATAATATCACCCCTGAACCCGGTAATATTCAATGTAAGCTTACCAAACTGGTCAGGATTTCTGACCCTAAAACTGAAGGAGCTTGAGTCATTACTATGACCATAGATATTTCTGAATGCTCCCCTGTTCATAACAAGTACATAAGAGCTGTCGGGAACCAGCACTGTTTCGATATTAAATTTTTTTGAGTTAAGGCTATCGCGATATATTGTATATTCCCTGTTGATCAGTATTGTATCACTCTTCAAAAAAAGCTTTATAAGTGAAGTATCCGGATTCAGTACGGGTGTCTCGAAAACAAATCCAGGATTCTCTTCCGGCCTGAGGCCATCTGACTGCGACAGGTTAGTACTGAAAGGCAGGCTAATTTCCACTTCACCTGCCGGTTGCCTACGCCGGGTTGTTACCCTGTACCTCATGTTTATTGTATCAATTACCGATTGCAATTGTCCCAGTGTATCAGTTTCAGGATGTTCCAGATAAACAGTAATTAATTCACGGGAAAAGAATGCGCTGTCGGTAAGCCATATTCTGAAAGTATCTTTCTTTGCTGAAAATTCCCGTATATATTGGACTTCCCTGTCAGTATCGGCAAACTGCATTATTAAAGACGTGGTATCAACGGGCAATGAAAACGTAAACTGCAATAAGTAAGGCTGTGAACGATTTGTTCCGGTAAGATATTGAGATTTATAATCGGTTACAAAATAATACAGTTCATATTCTTTCCCGGGTATGCGTTCATATTTGAGTGAGTCAGACTCTGCCTGTGATTCAGTTAATTCTCCCACATCTGTTGTATCCTGAACAGTTGTTATCAGTGTTGAATCGGTTTCTGTAAGTATGCTATCGGGCCGGGGCGGAATATAGTTATTAGCGGCACTTACATATATTGAAGAGTCTAAAAATGCAAAAGTCTCGGTGAGCAGGTCGTATTTCTTATTATTATTATCATCTTTCAGTCCGTATATTTTATATTCTCCTGCTGTAATATTATCGATCCTGAATTTACCATTTGCAGATGCCCGGGTTACATAAGAAGGTAATAATGTTGCAGGCACGGTATCGGCCATTTCAGAATGCAGTAAGACAAGTATTTCTTCTCCCGCTTCCAGGTTAAAAGCATCATAAATAGACCCGGTTACCGAAAGTGAATCGATTACATCACTTGTTGAGAATACATATTTAAAATTTTCGATTGGATTATTCTCATTAAGGTCCTTAATAGAGTTCAGGAAATTAAATGAATAGGTCATATTATCATTCAATTCCTCATCTTCGTGCAGTTCCACTATAAGCTTTTTGCCATGTGTCTTGATTTTAGGTTTTTCTTTCAGCGGAGGTGATATCATTAATACCTGGTCGACATTATCAAGTATAAAATACTCATCAAAAGTTATTTCAAATGATCTGCTCTCAAAGTTAACTGATTCATTTTCCGGATTAATGCTTAATACCTGAGGTGGTTGTTCGTCTCTTGGTCCTCCTGAGGGTGAACTTACTTTAGCACATGATGCAATAATCAGTAATGACAGGATTAATATGCTGATTTTCCGGTTTATTGATATCATGAGATAAATGCAATAAAGGATTACAAACCTACATGAAATTTTTTACTTTTCATTCCTGCTCCTTACACAAAAATTTTCCGGGTTCTTTTATATTAATTTAGTCAGTAAAACATTTTTTTTAATTTTGAACCCTGTATCAAAAAAAATCATTATGGAACTAGCTATCATAACCTGGGATGTTAATCCCGAAATATTCAGAATCGGCAATTTTGCACCCAGGTGGTATGGTGTGCTGTTTGCCTCAGGATTTCTTTTCGGCTATTTGATTTTCAAGAGGATATTCAGAAATGAAGGATTAAAGGATGAAATGCTTGACAAGCTCACCATATATATGGCTCTTGGAGTAATAATAGGTGCACGTCTGGGGCACTGTCTTTTTTATGAGCCATCATATTACCTGAGCAACCCGTTGGAGATACTGAAGATCTGGCGTGGCGGACTGGCCAGCCACGGGGCAGCCATCGGTATATTGTTTGTTCTCTGGCTCTGGGTAAGGAAAGAAAAGAAACCATATATGTGGATACTTGATCGCATAGTAATTGTAGCTGCCCTGGGAGGGGCCATGATTCGCCTTGGCAACCTTATGAATTCTGAGATATACGGTATTGAAACAACGCTTCCATGGGGATTTGTCTTCCTGCGGAACGGTGAGACAGTACCAAAGCATCCCACCCAGATATACGAATCGCTGGCTTATTTTATTACATTTATTATACTGTTCAGGATATACTGGAGAAAGAAAGGAGAATTCATCAGTGGTGTGCCTTTCAGCCTATTCCTGATACTCGTTTTTGTATTCAGGTTTTTCGTTGAATACGTCAAGGAAGACCAGGTTGCATTTGAAGCCGGCATGACTCTTAACATGGGACAGTGGCTTAGCTTGCCTTTTATATTGATTGGTGTTGTGGTTTTGATTTTTAGTTTGCGAAGACACAGTCAGAAGACCGGGTAATAGCAGGGAGCAGGGTGCAGGGAGCAGGGAGGATTAAATAAATGCTGCTAATTCAGAGATAATCTTGATAATCTTCTTATCTTGTATTTAAGATACTTTCTCGTTGCATTAAAAGCTGTAAAAATGAAACATTTTAGATTTGAAGATTTTGAGATTTGGCAAGATGCTATTGATCTCGGAGATAGATTATTTGATATCGCAGAGCTGGCTGATAGTAAGAGGCTATATAAATTTGCCGAACAATTAAGAGGATCAGGCTCTTTCTCAAAAAAGGAATTTGGTCAGTTTCTTAATATTTCCAGAAGATCAGTTTTCGAATGTGCTAATATGATTATTATATTTCACAGGAGATTAATAATTAATGATACGATTAAATCAGAATTAATGAATGATCTTGCTTACTTAAGCAAGAGAATCACATCTTTCAGAAAATCTCTTAATTAAACACCCCGTGCTCCCTGCTCCCTGCTCCCTGCCCCTTGCATCCAGGATGCAAAAACAAAAGTAATCTGTTATATTCGACTAATCGACCATTTAGTTCCAAGAAATTCATAAAACTGTTTCATTTAAAGAATAATATCAATAACTTGCATTCAAAATGAAATAAGTCAACAAATGGTTGATAAAGAAAAATTTAGAGAAAAGATAGTGCTGAGTGCAAGCAAGATATTCAGCAGGTACGGATTTAAAAAAACGACAATGGAGGAGATAGCCAATGCGCTGAATAAGGGCAAAAGTTCCATATATTATTATTTTAAGAGCAAGGAGGAGATCTTCGAAGCAGTGATTGATCATGAGGCGCAAGTGCTTAGGAACGAGTTATCTAAAGTAATCAAAAGCACTGATGATCCTGAGCGTATACTACGAAGGTATGTTAAAATAAGGATGAAATTGTTCGAAAAATTATCCAATTATTATAATGCAATATTCAACAGGGATCTTGACCATTTTGACTTTATCGAAAAGCAGCGTGAGAAATACGACCGGATGGAGATAGCACTGATACGTTATGTCCTGTGGCGGGGAGTTCGTTCCGGCCATTTCAACCTTGAAAATACCGGCCTTGCTGCCCTGGCAGTACAAACAGCTCTCAAGGGTCTGGAATTACCCCTTTTCTGGGAGAAAAGAAGCTATGGTATTGATGCCCGCCTGGATGCGATTATTGATATCCTGTTTTATGGCATAGTAAGGAAATAGAAAGACAAAAGAGGGCCGAGCGTTAAAAATTAACCCGGTGGGTTAATTTAGCGAGGAGCCAGACAGAGCAGAGGAGTTAAAGATAAAAGTAAATTTGAATATCCCAATTCAACGACTTAACAATTGCTCGCTCCCACCAGCCACAATCACCGTCCCGAAAAAGCTGATGCTTTTTCGAGGATCCACGAATCGAAGATTCGGGACTCGCGAGCTCGCCCCGGATTCCCGGGGCTCGGTTTAACATTTCAACAAGTTCTAAACTTCTAAACCTTTAAACTCTTCAACTATTCAACTAATTCCTCAATTTTTATTAATTTTGAGGATTCATTGCTCATAAAACAAAAGCATGGAATGCGTATCGGAGATAAACATTACGAATCCATCTGGCTTGACAAAGACGATGATACTGTCGTAAACATCATCGATCAGAGTAAATTACCCTTTAAATTTGAGATCTTTGCCTTAAGAACAGTTGAGGATGTATTCAATGCCATCAGGAACATGACCCTCAGGGGTGCCCCGTTAATAGGTGCCGCGGCCGCTTACGGTATGTATCTTGCCTGCCTGGAAATAACCGCCTATACCAAAACCCGGGAGCACCTGAGGAATGCTGCAAAATACCTCATTTCTGCACGACCCACTGCAGTAAACCTGGAATGGGCGGTGAACAGGCAAATGGAGCAACTGTCACAATATTGCAGACCTGACAGGCTTATCACAACCTCTCTTAAGACTGCCCTGGAAATTGCCCGTGAGGAAAAGGCCAGATGCAGGAAGATAGGTGAAGCGGGGCTGGGGATCATCAAACAATTAAGTAAGAACAAAAAGGGAGGCATTGTAAATATACTTACACATTGCAATGCCGGGTGGCTGGCATGCATTGATTATGGCACGGCTACCGCACCAATATATCTGGCTCATGATAAAGGCATAAAGGTACATGTATGGGTAGACGAAACCCGTCCCCGCAACCAGGGATCAAGACTTACAGCATGGGAGCTTGAAAACCACGGCGTGCCGTACACACTAATAACCGATAATGCAGGCGGCTACCTGATGCAAAAAGGTGAAGTTGACATTGTTATAACAGGCAGTGACCGTACAGCCATGAATGGTGACACTGCCAATAAGGCGGGCACCTACCTGAAAGCACTGGCTGCTAAACATAATAATATCCCTTTTTATGCAGCCCTGCCAACATCCTCAATTGACACAAATATTGCCAACGGTTTAAATGATATACCCGTGGAGAAGAGGGATGAAAAGGAGGTATTGTACGTAGAAGGTCTGTATAATAATGAAATAGTAAATGCCAGGATATGTCCTGCAAATACCAGGGCTGCCAATTATGGTTTTGATATAACACCTGCTGAACTTATTACGGGTTTAATAACTGAAAAAGGTATATGCAGGGCAAGAGAAGAAGATATCAGAAAATTGTTATCAGAAAAAAAGGATTAAATCATGGAAGGAGTTATTAAATTCAATTGTTACTGGACGCAGTCAGGGCCTGTTATTACTGATGAGCCATATAATATTCTCAACTACTGGAGGGAAGTATTATTTAATATGGATCTGATAGGGGCATATGAGAATGGTGTAGGTTTCGGTAATATGAGTTGCCGCCACGGTGAAAGCAATAAGTTCTTCATTACAGCCTCATCAACCGGTGAAATACCTGTTCTGGAACCCGGGCATTACGTTCGTGTCGAAGGCTTCAATTTCGAGGATAATGCCATCAAGTGTACCGGTCCGCTCAAAGCCTCTTCCGAATCGTTGACACATGCGGCTATTTACCAGGCCGACCCCGGAACAAATGCAATAATACATGTTCACAATCTTGAACAATGGCAGAAGCTTAAGAATAAAGTGCCAACAACAAAAGATGAGTTTGAATATGGGACTGCCGGTCTTGCCCTGGATATATTCAGGTTGTTCATGGAAACCAATGTAATAGAGAAAAGAATAATAGTAATGGGTGGCGACCCTTCGGGACTGATAACATTCGGTAACGAAATGGATGAAGCCATTAATGTACTGATGTCGTACATAGGAGAAGATTAATGGAGAAAATTGGAATAATAGGCGGATCGGGGCTGGAAGATCCCGAAATACTAAAAGATCAGAAAGAGATAAGCTGCACCACCCCCTGGGGAGATCCTTCATCGATGCTCCTGGAAGGTACAATAAATACTAAGGATGTTATCCTGTTGTCACGGCATGGCAGATCTCATACAATCCCTCCAACACAGGTTAACAACAGGGCTAACATCTGGGCACTGAAAGAAAACGGGTGCAGCAAAATCATATCCACTACAGCCTGCGGCAGCCTTCGTGAAGAGATAGGCAGAGGCGATATAATTATTCCCGACCAGTTCATCGATTTCACACGCAGGAGGGATCTCAGCTTCTACGATGCTTTTGATCCTGGCGATATGAAACACACTACTATGGCTGATCCTTTTAACAGCATAATGAGAAACAATCTTATTGCAGCTGGAAAGGAACTGGGATTTCACCTGCATGAAACAGGAACCATTATTACTATTGAAGGGCCAAGATTCTCAACACGTGCCGAATCAAAAATGTTCCGTATATGGGGTGCAGACCTGGTAAATATGTCGATAGCGCCTGAAGTAATCCTGGCCAATGAGCTGTCTATACCTTATGTAACAATTGCCATGAGTACTGATTACGATTCGTGGCATGATGATGAGGAACCGGTATCATGGCAGGAGGTCATTAAAATCTTTAATGAGAATGTTAGCAAGGTTATCAAGCTTATACAAAAATTTATTATATAATATCTTAGATATCCATTCAATGTGACGCAACCTTAAACAGTTTTTATTCATCATACCGTGGGATAGAGATAAATAAATATTTTGATGTATTAACTTATTATTTATATTTTTATATATTTGAATTCTTAAATTGAACCGTTAATGCTTTATATATAATATACTTTTCAAGGGGAATTGTGAAATTTCAAATAACTCCCTAATATTAATTTACCTGAGAACAAAATTTTTATAAACCTAAAACTTACTAACTTATGAAGAAAATTTCTGTTTTAATCATGTTCCTGGCCTTCCTGGGCTTCCAGATGGTTCAGGCACAAACCAGGCAGATCACAGGTACTGTAACCAACTCTGAAGATGGTACCACATTACCTGGTGTTCAGATCATTGTGGTTAGCACAACAATAGGTACTATCACTGATCTTGACGGTAATTATTCTCTTACTGTCCCTGAAACAGCACGAACTCTTCGTTTTTCATTTGTAGGAATGAAAACCGTGGACGTAGCCTTAGTGGGTCAGGCAATAATTGATGTTGTTATGGAGTCAGACCTGCTAGCCCTTGATGAAGTGATTGTTGTGTCCTATGGTACTGCAACAAGGGAATCTTTTACAGGTGCTGCCACAGTTGTGGATTCTGAAACACTTGGAAAGAGACAGGTCTCAAATGTCACACAAGCCTTAACAGGTATTTCATCAGGTGTTCAAGTGTCAAGCAATACTGGTCAGCCCGGTACAAGTGCAAATATAAGGATACGTGGTGTGGGATCATTTAGTGCTTCAAGTAATCCGCTTTATATTGTTGATGGAATTCCTTTTGATGAGGTAATGAACTCAATAAACCCAAATGATATTGAGAATGTTACTATACTGAAAGATGCTGCTTCAGCTGCCCTTTATGGTGCACGTGGTGCAAACGGGGTTATTCTTATTACCACCAAGAAAGGAACAAAGGGCAAACTTGATGTTAATCTGGATGTAAGGACTGGTATCAACCAAAGGGCAGTGCCTGAGTATGATATCATGACAGACCCTGCTATGTATTATGAGAAATACTACGAAGGTATTTATAATGACCAGTATATACCAGGTACTACAACTCCTCAGGAAGCTCATGAAGCATCATTGGCTTTACTTTTTGGCGCCGAGGGACTTGCATATAATATATATGATGTTCCTGCAGGTGGGGATTTAATAGGAACGGATGGTAAGATAAATCCGAATGCATCATTAGGCCGTATATGGGCTAATGATTACTGGCTTACTAATGATAACTGGTATGATGAGCTCTTTGGAAAGTCAACAACGAGGAATGAATACAATTTATCTCTCGCAGCTGGTGGTGAAAAACAAACAACTTTTCTATCAGTTAATTACCTTAATGATCAGGGTATTATTTCTAACTCAGGACTTAGAAGGATAACAACCCGACTGAAAACAGATTACGATGTAAAGAAATGGTTGCAGGTTGGTATGAACCTGGGCTACACAAATGTTGAGAATAAATATCCCCAAAACCAAGAAGGACTGAGTTCAAAGAACTTGTTCTGGGTAAGCCGTATAGTGGCACCTATTTATCCATTATATGTAAGGGGTGCTGATAAACAGATTCTTAAGGATGATCTTGGCATTACGCTTTATGATTATGGTACAAACGAATACCCGGGTCTTATTCGTCCGGTTATGTCTATAGCAAACCCTGCTTCTGACCTTGATCTTGACATGCAGCGTTATGATAGAGACTTTTATACAATGAAAGGTTTTGCTAATTTCTTTATAATTGATGGTCTTAAACTGGCTTTGAATGTTGCTTATGATGCAGATATATCGAGATACACAAGTAAAAGCAATGCCTATTACGGACAAATTGCAGAGGCCGGTGGTAGACTTACCTTAACAGACAGGAAAAGAGGGGCTTTGACACTTCAGCAATTGCTTACTTATGTAAAATCATTTGGTAATAACAATTTTGATCTTCTCCTTGGTCATGAAACATTTGACAGGCAGTGGAGAGAAATGTCTGGTTTTAAACAAAATTTCTATGACCCCGATAGCGAGGAATTATCAAATGCAATTCTGAACCAGACGACAAGTTCGTTAAGTGATGGATACTTTGTTGAAGGCTATATTGCCAGGCTACAATATAACTATAATGAGAAGTATTTCCTGTCAGGATCTTTTAGGAGGGATGCTTCTTCACGGTTTGCTCCTGAGAACCGCTGGGGTAATTTCTGGTCAGTAGGAGGATCATGGCTCTTAAATAAGGAGCCGTTCCTTCAGAATGTTGGCTTTATTGACTTCCTGAAACTTAAAGCCAGTTACGGTGCACAGGGCAATGATTCATTTAATAACTATCATCCTTATGCAGACCAGTTTGAGGTAAAAAACTCAAACGATGATTTTGCATTGGAATTTGTTTATAAAGGAAACAGGGACATTACCTGGGAAACCAGTTACAACCTGAACGCAGGTCTTGAATTCACAATTATTAATGGCCTGTTTGATGGTTCATTTGATTTCTTCAACAGGAAGGTTGTGGACATGCTTTATAATATACCTGTTCCTCCTTCAGCCGGTTATGATTCATATCCTGACAATCTGGGATCAATGCAGAATACAGGTGTGGAATTTAACCTTGTAACTAATATAATCAGATCCAATAATTTAAATTGGTCTGTTTTTTTGAATGGTACTCATTACAAGAATGAGATACTTGAACTCCCAGAACAGTGGTCAGATCCTGACGGTTATATAGATGGCAGACGAATCCGAAAAATCGGAGGAAGTTTATATGATTTCTGGTATCCTGTGTATGCAGGTGTTAATCCTGAAACCGGAGCGTCACAATGGCGTATTACAAACGAAGACGATACATATGGAGTTACAGAAGACTATGCTGAGGCCTCTGAAAAGAAAAATTCAGCTTCACCCGGAACCTCACTGCCTGATATCCAGGGTGGATTCGGAACTACGTTTGACGCATTTGGATTTGATTTATCCCTCTCATGTACATACGCACTAGGTGGACTCACTTATGACTATGCATACCAGCAGTTAATGCATGCGGGTGAAGCCGGTGAAGCTGGTAGTAACTGGCATAAGGATATCCTAAACTCATGGACACCAGATAATACAAACACAGATGTCCCAAAGGTTGATTACGGAAGTGTGGATCAGAATGCATCATCAGACCGTTTCCTAACTAAATCAGATTATCTGAGTTTTAACAATGTAACTCTGGGTTATACTTTACCCGAATCTATTTTAGCCAGAATAAATATTGGTTATCTAAGGGTATACATGGCAGCTGATAATGTGTTACTCTTATCTAGGAGAAAAGGCCTTGATCCACGTCAGAACTTTAATGGAACTACTGGCTTTATCTATTCGCCAATAAGGACTATGTCAATTGGTGCCAAGGTTAAGTTTTAATTAATTAAGAAAGGAACAACAATGAAATATATTAAATTATTATCGGTTTTTTTGCTTATATCCTTAGTAGGATGTGAAGACAAACTGGATATTTTGCCTGATGGTAGCAGATTGACTGAGGATCAGGTTAAAAATGTCATCAGTAAAGACGCAACCAAGCTTCAATCAGAAATAAACGGGCTATATTCATTTATGAAGGCCTATCCAGCAACCGGGACAGTTGGCCAAACTGACTTCGGAGTAGCTAGTATTGCATGGAGGACAGAACATAACGGACCCGACCTTGTCAGTCCTGTAACAGGATATAACTGGTATTCGGGGGATCTTACTTTTCAAGGCCATAACTTTACCTATACTTATCCCAGGCAGTTATGGCTTCAGTTTTATACTCAGATAGCTACAGCTAATTCGATTATTGCTAAGATTGACAGGGCAACTGATGATCCGACTTCAAAGTCTTATCTCGGACAAGCCCTGGCCATACGTGCATATGATTACTTTAATCTGGCCCAGTTATTCCAATTTACTTATATTAATAATAAGAACAACCCTTGTGTCCCTTTAATAACAGAAGAAACTGAATTGGAGGATATTGTTAATAATCCTAGGGCTACAGTCGAGGAAGTTTATACTTTGATTATGCAAGACCTGGATGATGCTATTACTTACCTGACAGGAAGTGATATTCCTCCGCGTCCAAATGAATCAGCGGTAAACCTGGCAGTTGCTTATGGCATCAGGGCAAGGGTTAACCTGGTAATGCAAAACTGGAGTGATGCTGCAAGTGACGCTGAAAATGCTCTTACATTAAGTGGGGAAGCACCTATGTCAATGGACGCTGTATCACGACCTGCATTTTATGACGCTACAGTACCTGGTGTGTTATGGGGACTTATTATCACTGCTGAAGATGATGCTACCCAATCATGGTTAGGAAACTATACTGGTCATTGTGTTAACCTGTCCTTTGGTGTCGGAGGATATTGTACAGTAGTAGGTACATGGAAAAAGGTAAGCAAGTTGTTATATGATACTATCCCTGCTACTGATGTAAGGAAGGGCTGGTGCCTGGATAACAACTATGAATCACCAAATATGCAGTATCACTATGATAATGGTGATGCAAACGAACTATTAGGCCCAACTTATGATCCCGCTGTGGATGGACCGGCCTGGTATTATCTGAATATGCCAACTTTTACGAGTGTTAAGTTTGGAGTGGGCGAAAGTATTATTAATACTGACAATTCAAACGACTGGATACTGATGCGTGCTTCTGAAATGGAATTGATAAAGGCCGAAGCAAAAGCTATGGGTGGTAACCTGGGCGGCGGTCAGTCTGACCTGGAGACCTGGGTTAATACATACCGTGATCCTGATTTTATAAGTGAAGCTACAACAGCTGAAGAACTTCAGGATGAAATATGGCTCCAGAGAAGGATGGAGTTCTGGGGTGAAGGTATTACATGGTATGACCACATGCGTCTTGAAAAAGATATTGTAAGATATGAAGAAAGGAATGGCCAAATAATTACAAATTTTGGAGCTAATGCAATATTTAATATTCCAGCTGACGCCCCGTATCGTATATGGCCAATACCTCAGAATGAAATCCAGGCTAATGATGGAATTTCTGATGCTGATAACAATAACATGGGAACATTGCCTCAGAGTCTTCCTGTACCCGGAGGTAAGAAGAGCATGAAAGAAGCTTTTAAAAATGTTAACGGTATTGAATTCAATAAGCGATCAACCATTGGCTTTAAGAAAGCATATTAGATAACTTCTATAATAAAAAAGAAAAAGGGGGCTGTCTCAAATGGAGCAGTCCCCTTTTTTCATATTTGTTGATAACCGATCAGATTCTACCTCTTCCTATTTTACCAGCATAGTTAATTGCCGGGTTGATTACCTTTGGCAACGACCGAAAGTTTTCTGTATAGCTCAGGCTTATCTTGTCTGTAGCTAAGTTTTAGCAATGATATTACAACAAAACACAATATTGCTGATCAACAAGATCATGGTTAGTCGTACATATTTATTAATAAGAATAGAAAAGGTGGCTGTTAAGTAGAAACTTTTTATTCTTTTATCCAGAGTGAATCAATGAAATAATTACGTCTGTCGGTGAAATTATTTATTACCCTGAAACCATAGTAAGGGGCTAATTCATTTATGCCGATGATGGAAAATTTACGGGATAGTTCCATAAATATGCGCTCTCCCTTAAAAAAGGATATTTGAGTCGGAGGGTCCTCGATCATTACTATTTGATCTTTACATGACAGAAGATAACTTTTCATCTCTCCGGTTATTTCATCATATACCTGTTCATGCTCAAATGATCTGGTATCGAAATCTGCTCCCATCTCCCTGTTTATTCGTCTCAGGTGGTTAATGTTAAATTCGCGTGTCAGTCCGTGCGGATCATCATAGGCCTGCATGATTATTCCGGGAGACTTCATAAGATCGAAGCCTATTAACAGCTTATCATTACGAGATGTTATCTCGGATAGTCGAGAAAGGAAGTCTTCAAGCTGATCGTCATCAAAATTGCCTATGTTAGAGCCCAGGAATAATATAATTCTTGTTGTGCCCTCAGCCCTTTCCAGGCTTCTCATTACCCTGAAATAATCTCCTGTTTTGGGTTCAGGGTAAAAACAATGCCCTGAAGATAATAGAGGAAGGTGGTGATCACCGTATTAAAATTGCCAACCTTGACGAAAGAGAACTGGTTTTGAAAACACTTGGGGACTGGCTTGGGACGAATATTACTTATGTTGAGTCAAAAGGGATTCAGATAAGTGAAATTGATGAGCACGATTATTTGCAGGTTGGCTTTTAAACTTAGTTATAGGGATCGTTTATATAGCATCACAATTACCTCCCATTTAACACTCGGAATAACAGCTCTTTTTGGTACTCTAATAGCTATTGGAATCTGGTTGATATATTGAGGATAAATATTAGGTAATACAACCTTTCATATGTATATTTCGTCTGAGAATTAGAGGATAATATATTAGAAAATGAAAAAGATATTCCTTTTATTCTGTCTAATAGCTGTAATTGCCTCAACTTCATGTGAGGAAGATGAACTGAAATTACCGGCTGAAGTGAATATTGCATTTGACATGATCTCATTTGATTTGGATGATAATACTAAAGGAGAACCGGTTTTTACTGTTGATGAGGGCTATATTGTAATAAATACAATCGAGTTTGATGGAGAAAGAGACGAGGGTGAGGATTACTTCTTTTCCAGTCCGTTTGAAGAACCCCTCCAGGCAGAATTGCATACGGGTTACATGACTCAGGATGTTTCATTTGACGTTCCCCAGGGTGTTTATTATAAGGTAGAATTTAACTTTATAGTTGGTGATGAAGAATATCCGGCGCTGCGCTTACGCGGAATATCTAATGACCCTGTTCTTGGAGATATTCCCGTATTGTTCGAATATCCTTTCGTAGAAGAAATACAGATTGAGGCAACAAATATTAATGGGAAGAAAGAAATTGTATTGAGAAAAGACAGACCTTCGACTGCTACTATTATACTGGACATTCCGTTTTTATGCAAACTGTTCAATCCTGGAATGATACAGCAGGCTGAACTGGTATCAATTGAAGGAGAAGATGTACTTTTAATAAATAACGAAACAAACACAAATATCTTTAATATTATGGCCATCCGCCTTGAAAAATCAATGCAGATGGTTTTTGAGTAAGAATGCAAGTTGACCTGTACAGTGAAGAGGATATCCTGAAAGGCTGTAAAAGAAAGAAAAGAGAATACCAGGAAATCCTCTATCGTAAGTATGCAAAGAAAATGTATGGGATATGTTTGAGTTATTCCGGCGACCGTGATATGGCTCAGGATATCTTACAGGATGCCTTTATTAAAATTTTCAATAAAATAAAAGACTTTAAAAAGGAAGGATCACTGGAAGGATGGATTAATAAAATAGTATCGAATACTGCAATTGATCATTTGAGAAAGCGAACGAGAGAATATAATTATATTGCTGATAAAGAAGAAGTTAAAGAGGAAATATATGAGCCTGACGCAATCGAAAATATGAAAGCGCAGGATGTTTTAAGCCTTGTGGCAAAGTTACCGGATGGATCACGTATGATATTTAATTTATATGCACTGGAAGGATATACACATAAAGAAATAGCAGAAAAACTGAATATAGCTGAAGGGACATCAAAATCACAGTTCAATCGTGCCAGGAAAATGTTGATGTCCCTGTTAAGTAAACATAGTGCCTGATCATGGATTTCTTAAAATGGTATAAAAATAAAGTCGAATCAAATAACCTGGATCCACCAGCTAATACCTGGGATAATATCCAGGATCAGCTCGATATTGACAATTCATGGCAGGCAATTGATAATTATTTAAACAGGCAGGCCATGTTAACAGCCAGATTAAGAATTACTGCCGCTGCCAGCGTATTTGTTCTGACTGTGGCTGCGGCAGGCTGGATATACTTTGCCTCGGTTAATTCAGGGAAACAGCAGGTTGCTGAAGAAATTATACCTGCCGGGAGTGTTGATACGGAACCCGGTATTACTGCTGAAAATATTATACCGCAACAACAGGATGCCCGGGCTGAAGTGATCGTTAAGGAAAAGCCTGCCTTTACCAATGAGGAAGAGTCACAATTATCTGAAACATTACTTGCTGACCTTGAAGATGAACAAATTAAAGAAGCTCGGGAAGACCTGCAGGATATAAGCTTTAATGACTACATAGCTGAAAGGCATGAACCGGTCATAAAAGAATTAAACGTTGTTGATCCATATATTGCAGATCAGCATCCTGCAGACTACTTAAATATAATTGTTGATGCTGACAGCATTCATTATAATACAACTGAAGGTGCAAGAAAGGCATTCAGGAAATTCTATATAGGCACAACTGGTCAGCTTGCAAATACCTGGCTGGTGAATCATAAAACCATAAACGGTTTTAGGAGCACCAGCCTGGTTTCTACAAATGCCACCTTCGGATCAAATTTCGGGGTTTTCACCGGAACAAACCTTCTCAACAATCTTGATCTGCAGCTCGATTTTAATATCCTGTCCCAGAAAAACCAGGGTTATCATGAATATTTAAACGGGCATTATATATCCAACAAACTGAAATTTAACTACTCACAGCTGGCATTATCATTACGATATTACAGGATCTCAACCAGATTAATGCAGGGAGAGCATGGAATAAATTTTGGCGGCTACCTGGCTTATCTGCACAATGCATATCAAAAAATGGGCGATGAGACTTTATATCTTTCAGACAGTTATAACAGACTGGACTATGGTCTCCTGCTGAGTTATGAATATATATTTCCCCTTTACGGACAGCTTGGACTGGGAACAGGATTCAGGGCTTATTATGGATTAAATAATATTTACTCAGGCGACGGGAATATTCCTGATTATCTTAATATAACCCATACTGCCTCCGTTAATATTACCATATCACTGAAATATCTAATTAAATAAGATCCCTTTACAATCTTTTTTTGTTTTCATTATTTGATTCCGGAACACTTTCATTAGTAATATTAAGTTGCATATTTCCGAGAAATGGTGTAATATTGCAGTCCGAAAAATGACCTAATTTATTCCGGGCCCATAGCTCAGCTGGTCAGAGCACCTGACTCATAATCAGGGGGTCGCTGGTTCGAGCCCAGCTGGGCCCACACGCAGGCAGCCATTGGCTGCCTTTTT
>Ga0114922_10001301_pt1 | contig 23867 bp, 18 predicted proteins | sample AartaG_FD_100975 | JGI IMG/M metagenome (GOLD analysis project Ga0114922, IMG submission 100975) | Deep subsurface microbial communities from Aarhus Bay to uncover new lineages of life (NeLLi) - Aarhus_00045 metaG | ecosystem: Environmental > Aquatic > Marine > Oceanic > Sediment | place... | reverse complement strand
TGGAGCGCCTGTTCGGCGTGGATTCCAGCCGTTGCTGCGTGACGTACAACGGGACGTCCCTGGCCCGCCGGGCAGAGGAGAAGCGAAACGATCGACATATCCGCCGCTCGTTGAAGCTGGCGCCGCTGGATGAGGTCATCCTGTTCGTCGGCCGGTTGACGTGGCTGAAGCGCCCGCACCTGCCGGTCATGGCGCTTCCCGCGCTGCTGAGGGAGCGCCCGCGCGCGAAGCTTGTCTGCGTGGGTGGCGGGCCGCTGGAAGGCATGCTGCGGGGGCTCGCAGGGCGGCTCGGCGTGTCGCAGTCGGTTCGGTTCGTTCCGTGGGTGCCCTTCGAGAGAGTGGAAGCGTTCTACCGGGCGGCGCGATGCCTGTGCCTGCCCTCCATCTCCGAGGGAATGCCCAAGGTCGTTCTGGACGCGATGGCCGCTGGCGTCCCCGTCGTGGCTTCTGACATTCAGGCGCATCGGGACCTTCTGGAGGACGGCCGGCTCGGCACGCTGGTCCGTGAGCCGTTGCCCGCCTGCTGGGCCGCCGCGATTCGCAGCGCACTCGGGAGCCGTCTGGCGCTCACCAAAGCAGGGGCGGCCGAACGACGCGTCGATGAGAGATACCGCTGGTCGCACGTTGCAGAACGCCTGGACGAAGCGTATCGGGCGGCTTTGGAAGCGGCCGCATCTGTTCTTGCCGCAACCGTGAGGATCGCATGAGCGCTATGGCGCGTCGGCCACTGAAGATCTGCTTCGTGGCGCCGAACGCTTTGCCTCTGTTGGCGCCGGCGTGTGCTGGAGACCGCGCGTTCGGCGGCGCGGAGGTCCAGCAGGCAGCAATCGGGTGCGGGCTGGCGACGCGGGGATTTGAGGTGAGCTTCGTGACACACGCACCGCCGAGCCGAGCCCCAGAGGCCGCGGGCGGCGCACGCATCATCCCGGCCTTCCGGGCGGGGGAGGGAATGCGGGTACTGCGGTATGTGTACCCCCGCTCCTGGACGCTCTGGCGGGCCATGCGGCATGCGGACGCCGACGTCTACTACCAGCGCTCTGCGGGGGACCTCACTGCGCATGTCGTCGCCTTCTGCCGGATTCACGGGCGGCGGTCGGTCTTTGCCGTGGCGAATGACCGCGACGTGGACCCCCGACGCATGCGCGACAAGCCCCTTCTGGATCGGGCTCTGTCGCGATGGGGGATAAGGCGGGCCGACCACGTGATCGTCCAGACGCGGGATCAGCAGCGTGAGCTTCGGCGGAACTTCGGGCGACGGGGCCAGCTCATCCGGAGTCTCTTCAGCTTCGGCTCTGACCGACGCGATCGCTCAGCCCGGCGTGAGGTGCTCTATGTGGGCAACCTTTCTCCGAAGAAGCGCCCCGAGATGTTCGTGGAGCTGGCCCGGCGCATGGCCCACCTGAGCTTCGTGATGGCCGGGGCGGACGGCGACGCCACGACTGCCCGGCGTGTTCGCCGGGAGGCGGCCGGCGTGCCCAACCTGCGGATTGCCGGCTGGGTGGGGCGAGCCGAGCTGCGCGAGCTCTACAGCCGCGCGCTCGCGCTCGTGAACACTTCCAGAGACGAAGGGCTTCCGAACACGTTCCTGGAAGCCTGGGCCCAGGAGGTCCCCGTCCTGAGCCTCGGCTGCGATCCCGACCGCCTGCTTTCGGAGCGCGGCCTGGGGATCGTCTGCGCGGACCTGGCCGGGCTCGCCGTGCAGCTTGCCCACCTGGCCCAAGAGCCATGTCGGGCGGCGGAAATCGGGCGGAAGGGCGGGGTGCACGTCCTGACCTACCACAGCCCAGAGGCGGTCCTTGACCGCTACGTGGAGTTCTTTGAACGGATTGCCGCCGAGCGGAGCCGGACTTCCCGTTCGCGTAGCGGATGCAGGGACGTCCGACGCTCGGAGGCGGTCGCCAATCTCGAGAGGGCGTCTTGAACATTCTGGTCCTGACCAAGAGAGTTGCCGGCCGTGGCTGCGGAGGCTACCAGGGCAGCCTGCTGGCCGCACTGGGAAGACGTCATCAGCTCTACTGCTACGGGCCCGGCCACCCGGGCTACCGCGTCGACGATGACGTGCACGAAGTGCTGGCGAAGTGCCCGTTTCGCCCGGACCTGGTGCTGGTCGGCACGTCGTGGGAGGAGCAGTCGCCAGACTTGCCGCGCAGTGACCCCCACCCGCCCATTCGCCTGGCCGAACTTGGTGATACGCCCAAGGCTTTCTTCCTGAACAAGGAATACAAGAAGCTCGCGCAGAAGCTCGACTACGTCCGCTCGAGCCGCTTCGACATCGTGTTCAGCTTCCATCACGACTGCCGACAATGGGAAGGGAAGACGGGCTGCCGCTTCCATCACGTTCCGTTCGCCGTGGACCCGCACGTCTTCCATGACTACGGTCTGCGCAAGCGCTTCGAGTTCGGCTTCTCGGGCGGGCTTCATCGCACCCACACGGACCTGCGGTTCCGGATCAAGCAGTTGATGTTCGCAGACGCGCGGCTGCCCTCCACGGTGGGGCTCAGGTACCGGCTACGGGGGAATCCCCTGAGGGACGGCCACAGGACCCGCCGGGTCTACTGGGTTGAGTGGGGGGCGAAGAGCATGATCGGGCGTCCGCTCATCAAGCAGGGGAGGCCGTACGCGAAGGTGATCAACCGCTGCCGGGCGTTCCTGTGCACGCCCTCCGCAGCGGGGCTGATCGGCACGCGGTTCTACGAAGTGATGGCGTCTGGGGCGCTGGCGTTCTGTCCGCGGGGCGGCGCGTACGATGGCCTTTTCGAGGCGGGAAGACACTGCGTTCTGTTCGAGCCGGATCTGTCCGACTTCGAGGACGGGCTGGACTACTACCTGGCTCACGAGGAGGAACGGGCGGCCATCTGCAGGCGGGCCGCCATGCACGTCATGGCCGGCCACACGTGGGAGCACCGGGTCGAGTACATGACGGAGGTGCTCTCCGCGCTGGTCAATGGGAGGACGGGGAGCGCATGACGACCGAAGCACCGGCAGACGAGGTGTACACGTCCCGAGCCGTGGCAAAGGCGTTCGGGGTCATGTACATCGCTCGCGCCTGCCTGGCGTTGATGAGCTTCCTCCTTGGGATCTTCATCGTGCGCGGGCTGACGAAGCCTCAGTATGCGCTCCTGCACACGTTCCTGGCCCTTGCAGTTACGCTCAACACAGTCACGACGCTCGGCATCCCGGCCGGCTTAGGGCGCTATGTGCCTGAGCTCCTCGTCGAGGGCAAGAAACGGCTCGTTCGCAGGCTGCTGCTGCTTGCCTTAGCGGGGCGTCTGGCCGCGGTGTCTTGCGGCTTGGTCCTCTTGGGGCTTTTCTGGGCTCGCCTGGCCGCCTCGATGAACGTCGGGTCTCACGGACGGATGCTGCTCTGGCTCGTGGCATCGCAACTGGTGCTGAGCTCGGTGAACGACATCGCTGGCAAAGCCTACCTGAACAGTACTATGCGACAGGCGACCTACCAGGGCTTCCGCGTACTCGGCGATGTGGCGAGACTCGCCCTCTGCTTCGCCATCATCTGGCGCGATCCGCGCGTCTCTTACCTGCTCGGCGCTTATGTCCTGGGCACGCTAATCCAGACGGTCCTGTTTGCGCGCGTGGCGGTCAAGTCGCTTTCCGCGGCGGCGCTGGGGCCGTCTCTGCCGCAAGATCACGGATTGCCCTACGGCCGAATGGCGCGCTACTCCAGTCGGCTCTACATAGGCACGGTAGGGAGCGCCGTGCTGCACCGGAGCTTTGACGTGTTCCTGCTGGTGTTCTTGGTCTCGCAGGCACGCGTGGCGGAATACGCCTTCTGCACGGCTTTCGCTACGCAGATCGTGGCCTGGCTGCCATGCTCGATGGTGGCCGGCGCGCTGATCCCGGCCGTTGTGGGCAAGTACGTCGGCATGGAAAGGGGCGACGCAGACCGCCTGCTCGGCCACGTATTCTCCTGCACGCTAAAGGTCCTTCTCTGGCTGGCCGTGCCCCTTTTTGTGGGCGGCGCACTCCTGTCGGAAGAAATCATCCGCTATGTGTACGATCCGAAGTACGTGGCCGTCAGCAACGTCTTCGCCGTCGCCATGTTGTTCAGCATCGCTCGCGTGGCCAGCTACGCGTTGGATCCGATCATTCAGCCCAAGGAGGCCACGCACATCTACATGGTACAGGCCGCGGTGTCGGCAGTGAAACTGGTGCTGGTCTTTGCCCTCGTCCCGGCCCTGGGCGTGATGGGCCTGGCCGTCAGCAGCGGATGCTCCTACGTGGCGGTGTGCGTCGCCGGCTATCTCCTGATGGCTCGGCACGTCCGCGTGGCGGTTCCGTGGCCCAGCGTCCTTCGCATATGCGCCAATGCGGCCTGCATGGCGCTCGTCGTGTACCTGGCGCGCGACCTGATCCACAACCTGGCAGGCCTCCTCCTCGTAGTCGCACTGGGCGGGGTGACGTACTTGAGCGTTTCCGCAGTCAACCGCGTGCTGTCGGGCCACGAACGGGTGGAAGTCCGGCGTGCCCTGAGGTTGCCTGCGCTTCCCTTGTGACGACCTTGTGCAATGGTGGACCATCAACACAGTGCAGATGAGGGCGAGGCGGCGGAAGCAAGTGCGGCGACGCTTCGGCCGATAACGCTTGCGATCACGAACGACCCCGATCATGGCAGAACGGACCCGGTGCGGAAGGTCTGCACGCAACTGGCGCGCGCAGGCCTGCGGATCACACTGGGCGCGTTCTGCGTGATGGAAGATGACGGCAGTGCGCTGGCCCGCCACTGCCATGCCGGGGAGACGGACGCGCTGTGCCAGCCGGCTTACCGTGACCTGCTGCTCGCCCTTCGGGATGACGGCCACGAGATCGCCTTCCACGGTTACTCCCAGGTGAGCAACACGCGCGAGAAGTTCGCCGAGGGCCTGGAGATCTTCCGGGACGTCTTCGGGGAGTATCCCTTCACGTACATCGAACACGGCGGCCATCCAGCTCGCCATCCGCCAGGCATGTGCAAGCGCGAAGCGCTCGCCGTCGAGGGCAAGATGCCCGGGTCTTCGCATTACGTGTGGGACTTGATACAGGAGAAGATACGTTGCGCGTGGGTCAGGCAGGAGCTGATCGATGACGACCTTTCGCCTCGTAACGCGAGTGAGCTCCTTTGCAGAGATGGCGGCACCGTTTTCTTCCGGCGCTACCGCATGCACTACCTGGATCGGATGCTGCCCGCTCTGGGTTCGCAGGGAGGCGTCTTCATCGGCTACACACACTTCGGCTATACGGGCTACCCGCGCATGGCCGAATATGCTCTGGAGAGGTGGACTGGCTGGCGTCCGCCAGCGCTGCGTCGCCTGCGACGGATGCTCGATGGGCACCACGTTCGGACGATGACGGTGCGCGAAATCGTGGAGCGCGCCGCCAGGGAGGGTGAGGTTTGACAAGCGCCACGATGGCCGGGATTCTCGCGAAGCTTCGGGGAGTGCTCGGCAAGTCGCGGGCTCGCCCGTCCATCAACCCGAAGTACACAAGGCGCCGATTGCGCCGCCTTGTGGCCGCGGAGCGCTCCCTGCTGCGTCGGTTCGTGCCGGACGGCGCTCTCGTCTTGGACGCCGGATGTGGGGACGGACGGAACGCCTTTCGAATCGTTGACGAGCTCGCCATCACGCCGCGTCGTGTGGTCATGCTGGACATCAACCCCGACATGCTGGAGCTTGGCCGTCGGAACATCGCCGCCGACGAGGGCACGGCGCACCTGTTCGAAGTCGCTGAGGGAAGCGTTTTCCAGGTGCCTTTCCCGGACGGCACGTTCGATGTGTCCATCTGCGTCGGCAACGTGTTGAGTTTGGCCGCGGGCGGCACGATAGCAGAGGGGCTCGACGAGCTACGTCGGGTGACAGACGAGGGCGGCGTCATTCTGTTCTCCCTTGCCACCAGGGAGTATCTGCAGCGGGTTGCACACGAGCGGGGCCTGCCCGACAGGGCTGCCGAGGTCGAAGCAACCGGCGTCTACACGCACTGGAATGACCAGTACGGCGAGGGTGTGTGCAAGAGCTGGGGGCCGACGTCCCTGGTTCCGGACAACGTCCGCGCGGCCTCCCTGATGCTGCTGGAAGTGCGCGAAGTCTACACCGACTACAGGGATGTCCCAGCCTGTCTGCTGCTGGCCTGTCGGAGAGTCTGATACGGCGGATGGCCCTGAGCCGTTTGCCGGCTCGTCGAGGCGGCGTTTCGTGTCAAAGTCGTTCCCGTTCGCAGCACGATTCAGAGGTGAGAAGGCGGTTCCCCCAGCTCAGGCCAGGCGCGCTACCCATGGGTTTCGAAGCCAGTGTTCCAGTGAAGCAATACGACCTGGAGCGAGACGTTATCGTCTTCTGCGGAGCGAGCACGTCTTCGGCATTCTGGGACACCTACTGGGCAAGGCTGCACCGCGATGACCTGAAGGAGAAGATCTTATCCGGCCTCAGCGATCGGGCCGTCTTGCGCCTGGTGCAGCAGTTGGTTGATCCGATGGACTGTATTCTGGAAGGCGGCTGCGGCATCGGGCAGTACGTCTACCTCCTGCACAAGCACGGGTACAACGTCGTGGGTTTGGACTATGCGGCTGATACCGTTGCGAGAAGCAAGGAGCTGTTTCCGGAACTTGCCTTGGCCGTTGCGGATCTCCGGCGTCTGCCGTTGCAGGACGGGCAGATCGGCTGTTACCTCTCGTTCGGAGTCATTGAGCATTTCCATGATGGATATGATCGCATACTAAGAGAGGCCCATCGCGTGCTCAAGAAGGGCGGGTATCTTGTGGTCACCTTCCCCCAGATCTCTCCATTGAGGAGAATGAAGATACGTTTGGGCTGCTACGGGGACACGGAAAGGGGCACGAGACATGCTGTGCATCAGTTCTACCAGTATGCCTTCCCCAGGGGAAGCGTCAGCGAAAACCTGCGTGAGGCGGGCTTTCAGACCGTGTCGTGGAAGGCCCAGAACGGGGCAAAGGGCTTCTACGACGAGGCCCCCATCATTGGCCCCATCGTAAGACGCGTGTTCAGGTATCCCGGGAGGAATGTGTTGACACGTTCCATCAGGTTCCTGCTAAGGCTGGCTCTTGACAATCTGATCTCCGCTTACCTGTGTGGTCACACCTGTCAACTGGTGGCTCGCAAGGTCTGAGGGGGGCCTTGAAAGCGTTTCCTCGATAGTGGACGGCGCCCGACATCGCTGCTTTGACATCGCCTGGACGACCTGAACGGTCCGATTCTGCGCCACCCGGGCGTGGGCGGGGGTCTGGACGCAGCGACAGCTTACGACAAGGACGGGTGAGGTAATCGCGATGGCAGCTTTCCTGTATGCCTTACTGGGCCTTGCCGTCGGGATTGAGGTGCTGAAGTTGCGCGCCATAGGGGTCCAGACAAGCAGCGTCAGCGATGTGTTCAGCTACCTTCGGGCGGCGCGCGAAATCCGCGCCGGACGGCGGCTGCGCGAATGCTTGCGCTTTTACTTCCCTGGACATCCGGCGACGCTGAACTTGCCGCCTCTTCAGATCCTGGCGTTGGTCCCTTTCGCAGGGCGAAGTCTGTGGGTGGCCTGGTTGCTTCCCGTGTTGCAGCATCTGGCCACCGCCTGCGCCGTTTTCGGATTTGGCTGGTTGGCGACCGGATCTGCCCTCGTTGGAGGGGTGGCCGCCGGCTGGTACCTGCTGACGCCGGCGGCTTCCCTGAACTCCGCGTCGCTGACGCCGCGTCCGCTGGGAGTGTTGCTGTCCGGCGTGGCGTTCCTTTGCGCGTGGTTTCACTGGCGGACGGGCTCGGCGCCCGCGTTCGCCGGCATGTTGGTGGCCTGTGCGGGGGCCCTGCTGGCCCATCGCATGACGGCGCAGTTGCTCATCCTGGTCTTCCCGGCGTGGGGCATTGTGGCAATGGCAGTCGCCGGGTGGCGCCACGCGCCGTTGCTGACGGTGATGCCGGCGGCGGTTGCCCTGGCGTGGCTGCTGAGCGGCGGCGCCTATGGCCCAATACTGGCGGACCACTGGCGGCGCGTCCGGTGGCACGTGCGGCACGGCAGCCAGAACGCAGGGCGCAAAGCTCCCCCGCCGCCGCGCCGAGTCATCGCGGGCAATCCCTACCTGTTACTGGTGGCCTGGCTGCTCGGGCGGGGTGCTTTGGACGGCCTCTGGCGCGACCTGATGCCGCTCCTGGTCTTCGCCGCCGGGGCCGTGCTGCTGAGCCTCGCCTGGATATGGGGCAACGGCCATCGACACGTCATGTTCTCTGCGGTGCCCGTGGCCATGGTGATTGCGGCACTGGCTCCGCGGTTCGGCGCGGCAGAATGGATACTTGCAGGCCTGTGCTCGGCCATTGCGGTTGGAGTCGTTACACGATCGGTTCGGCGGGTGCTCACGCAGCAGACGGGCGTCAAACTCATCAGCGACGGCGCACGCGACTGCATGGATTACCTGAGCCGGCAGCCGCCCGGCCTGGTTCTGGTTGTGCCGAACGTGGCCTATCCGCCCCTCGCTTACTTCACCGATCACTCGATTCTCGCTGCCGGCCACGGGCACGAGGCGCTCACGTTCAATCGACAACGGGTTCGCCCGAAGCTCGCGTCCCAGAAGGGATTGCGCCACCTTCTCAATACCTATCCGATCGACTGGATGCTCGTTCTTCGCGAGGACCATGCCCCAGACGAAGATTCGGCATCTTGGCCCTGGTTCAAGGAGAAGCACGTCCCTGCGCATCTCGTGCGCCGAGTGTTCGGGGCCGGTTCGTGTGGTGTCTATCGTCCTGTTGTGCCGCGGGACCAGACGGCCGAGACCAGGCGGGCCCTCGAATGCGTACGGGTTGCCGGCAGTTCTGAAGGGATAGCATGGCGGTAGTCAAACTGGTGATAGTTGCTCTGTTCGGGGCGTACATCCTGCTCAGGGCGAACGCCAAGGTCGGAGTCTACTTCCTCTGGTTCAGTTGGATCACGCACATGTCGTGGTTCGGCGGGCTGGGCTGGCTTTCTGCGAACAACCTGATCGCCGGCTGCTCGGTCCTTGCCGTTCTCGTGCGCCTCCGGTCGCCGTGGGTGCGCCGGCTCAACAACCGGACTACGTGGCTTGTCATCGCCTGGATGGCCTGCTTGCTCGCCGGCGCAATGCGGGCAGGGCGTCTGGTGGAACGCGTTGACGAACTCGTGCCGTGCCTGTGCATCTGCTTCATCACCGTTCTCATCGACTGGCGGGAGAAGGACTTCAGGACGTTCCTTCTTGTTGTAGCCGCTCCTACGCTTCTGCAGGTGGCCAGAGTCACGCTGCTGAGCGGCAGCGAAGTTTGGTACGGCGGGGTGCGACCGGACGTTGTCGGGGTCCAACTGAGCGGCCTTGGACATCAGTGTGCCGCCCTGGTGCCCCTGGCGCTGGGCTTCGCCATGATGCGCAGGCGCGGCAGCCGGACGCTGGCCTGGTTTGTTTTCGGCTCTGCGCTTACCGGCGTCCTCATCAGCAAGTCGCGCGGCGGGGCGCTCTTGTTCCTGCTCGCCGTGATCCTCACCGCCGCCGTGGGCCTCACGCGGCACGGGGGCGTGCAGCGTAGTTCCCGGTCGGGGTCGAGGCAGAGCTTTGGGCGCGCGTGGACCCGCTTGGGTGGTCGGCTGGGCCTGGCCCTGGCATCCCTTGTGGTGCTGGCTGGGGCGCTTTGGATCGTGCTGCCGCCGCGCTACTTCGCTCGCTACCGCTACGGGCCGGACGCAGACTGGGCCGCACGGCACTCAACGGCCCTCCGGGCGACCTACCTGCGCACGGCCTTCACCATGTGGACGCAACGGCCCATCTTCGGATGGGGCGATAGGGCGTTCAGGCGGCACGGAGAGGACTACCTGAGTTGGCGCGTGCGGGCGCCGGACGAGATCGCCGTCCACAACGATTACCTGTGGGCGATGGCCAACTACGGCTTGGTGGGACTTCTCCTTGTGGGCCTCCTTGCCTGGTCGCTCGTGCGCAACCTGAGCATGGGCGAGGCCCTGCATGCCCGGCAGGAGGGCGGGCGGCCCGCAACGCCCCCGCTAATCCGGGCCCTCAGAGTTTACTGCCTGGTCTGGCTCGGCGCGGCCCTGCTGGGCAACGGGCTCTTCGAAACGGCGCCCTTCTACGTGCTGTGCGGCATCAGCGTGGCTGTCCGGAGGGGGCTGGTGCGTTCGGGCGCGAGGGTCCCTGGTCGAGCTCCTGAACCGGTCCGGAAGCGGATGCTGCGGGGGATCGCATGAAGGTGTGGGACGCCGAGATTGAGGCGGCCTGGCGAAGGGAGGTGCGGCGCTGCGAGTTCGCTGCCGTACGCTCTGTCCTGAAGCTGAAGCCGGGGCTGCATGTGCTGGACCTCGGGGCCGGCGACGGGTTTCTGGCCGCGCTGATTGCGGAAAGTGGCGCCCGGGTGACCGCCACCGACCCCAAGCCCCGTCGGCCATTCAGCTTCCCGGTCCGCCGCACACCGCCGGGCAAGCTGCCCTTCGCTGACGGGAGCTTCGACCGTGTCTTCACCTCCAACGTGCTCGAACACGTGGAGGATCTGCAGGGACTCCTCGCCGAGTCACGGCGCGTACTGGAAAGCGGTGGGTTCATGGTGCATACGGTTCCGACGTCGCTGTGGCGAGTGCTCACGATCCTCACCCAACCGCTGGCGGCGCTGCGCTACGCAGCTCGCGCCGCCGGCAGACGGTTCCGCTTGCGCTCCGGCCGACTGGCGGTCCGGGCCGTGTGCCCGGCTCCCTTCGCGTCTACGGAACTGCTCACGCAGGTGCGCGCGGCGCTGAGCCTGCTCTGGCCGGCCGCCCACGGGGCGAGCCCTTCTGCGTGGCATGAGGTCCTGGAGTTCACGGACGCGGCCTGGCGAAGGCGGTTCCGCCGAGCAGGGCTTACCGTGGCCGACGTCCTGGACCTGCCGATGCTGCACTCCGGGCACGCCCTGTTTCCAGGGATGGCCAAGCGGGTGCGCCTGGCGCTCTCGCGGGCCGGGCTGGCGGCCTGCAGGGCTTACGTCGTCCGGCTCAGTGCGCCTTCAAGGTCACCAAGACAGGAGTGCCACTGAATGTCCGTCGACATAGTACTGGAAAGGTTGAAGTACCGGCTGCTGACCTTGCCGGCCCTGAACTGGCTGAACCGCACCGTTTGCCCGTCGGATTGGCTGGCCAGACTCAGGAGGCCCTTCGTGATACGCCGCGCTCTGGCGAATGGCCGACCCGTGCGCCTGCACCTGGGCTGCGGCCGAACGCGCTCCGGGGCCGACTGGCTCCACGCGGACATCCACCGCGGCGACGTCTTCGTCGACGTGCGCCGCCGCCCCCGTGCGTTTACATGAACGAAGTGCTCACCCTCGGCGGGCACGCCTTCATATTCGACGAAGATTTCCTGTCGCAGATGCCTTGTGAAGCAGGCTTTGACGACATCCGGCGCACGCCCTACGGGCGCAGTGATGTGGCCGGTCTGAGTGACATGGAGCAACACACTAACTCGGCGTGGATGCAGCGCGGCACGCTCGTGATGGAGGCCCGCAAGCCACTTTGACACGAGGTCGACAGCAGTCGCCGCACGTCGAAGCTTTCATAGGGGTTCACCAATGCACACGCTTCTGATTACGGACAGTTATCCTCCCGAAATACGGTCTGCCTCCAGGCTGATGCACGATCTGGCAATGGGGCTGCGGGACCGTGGACATTGCGTCTCCGTGTTGACGTGCTACCCGCAGTACAACCTTACGGAGGAGGCGCGGGAGCGGTTCGCCGACCGGGCCGCGAAGCGCGACGCCTACGAGGACGGCGTTCGCGTGATCCGCGTGGAGGCGGACAACGTCCACAACTGCGGCCCGCTCCGCCGGGCCCTGGGCCACCTGGCTCTGCCGGTGCGCTTTGCTCGCGCGGCGCACAGGCTGGCGGACATAGACGCCATCGTGCACTATTCCCCGCCACTCACGCTTGGGCTTGCCGCCGTGTGGCTGAAGAGGCGGTACGGCGCCGCCTACGTCATGAACGTGCAGGACCTGTTCCCCCAGAACGCGATCGACCTCGGGGTTCTGAAGAACCCCGCAGCGGTTGCCTTGTTCCGCCTTATAGAACGCTCCTGCTACCGGAACGCGGACCTCGTCACCTGCCACAGCAGCGGGAACCGCGACATTCTGAAGCGACTCGTCGGCGCCGAGACGCCCGTCTCAGTGGTCCCGAACTGGGTCAACCTGGCCGACTACGACGAGGCGGCGGAGTCGTCGCTGATCGAGGAGATCGGGCTGCAAGCGGAGTTCGTCCTGATGTTCGGAGGCGTGATGGGCTACGCACAGGACCTCGACACCGTGATCGAGTGCGCGCGCATGCTGACTGATCACGGCGAGATCGCTTTCTTGCTGGTCGGCGACGGCGTCGAGAAGGAGCGCCTGGAGCGGAAGGCGCAGGGACTGGGCAACGTGCGTTTCCACCCGTTCGTCAGTCCCGATGAATACGTGGGCCTTCTGCGCGAGGTCGACGCAGGGCTGGTGACGCTGCGAGGCAGCATGCGCACGCCCGTTGTCCCCTCCAAGGTCCTGGACTTCATGGCCGCCGGCAAGCCCTGGATAGGCAGTCTGCCGCCCACGGGGGATGCGTGGCGCGTCGGCGAACGGAGCGGAAGCGCCTCGCTCTGCCCCCCGGGCGAGGTGACCGAGATGGCCAGGGCAGTGCTTCGGCTCTACCGGGACAGAGAAGAGCGCCATAGCATGGGACGCCGCGGCAGGGAGTACTGCGAGCGGCACTTCGCCCGGGGAGTCTGCGTGGACAGATACCACGCCATTCTCTCCAAGCTGCGGAGAAAGGCGGCCGCGCGCTGGACCCGCCGGCCCAGCGTCGAAGTCAGCCGCACAGCAACACGGGAGGTCGCACCCAATGCAGGAACATAAGGAAAGCCTCAAGGACTCACGCATTCTCGTTACGGGAGGCGCCGGCGCCATCGGATCCAATCTCTGTCGGGCCCTGGCTGAACGCGGCGCCCGGGTGACCATCCTGGACGACCTGTCCAGCGCGGCGCGGTGGAACGTGCCCGATCATCCGAACGTGCGGTTCGTCGAAGGCAGCGTCGTGGACGAGCAGGCGCTCAAGCGTGTCTTCGTGGAGCCCCCATCCCTGGTCTTCCACCTGGCCGCGCTGTTCGCCAACCAGAATTCGATCGACCACCCCCAGGACGATCTGAAAGTCAACGGGCTCGGCACGTTGCTGGTGCTTCAGTACTCGCGCCTGGTCGGCGTCGAGCGGTTCATCTACGCCTCGTCGGGCTGTTCGGTGTACGGCAAGCTGCCGGTCCCGCTGCGCGAGGACTTCAACTCCCTCGACCTGGACACGCCTTACCAGATCACCAAGATGCTCGGAGAGGCGTACTGCAACTTCTTCCGCAACTTCTACGACCTGGCGACGGTGCGCTGCCGCTTCTTCAACTCATTCGGCCCCGGCGAGATCCCCGGCGCGTACCGCAACGTCATTCCGAACTTCGTCCACTGGGCCATGGAGGGAAAGCCGCTGCCCGTGATGGGCGACGGCACGCAGACCCGGGACTGGACCTATGTGGGCGACATTGTGAACGGCTTGCTGGCGGCTGCGACAAACGACGACGCGGTGGGCGAGGCGTTCAACCTGGCCTCCGGTCGCGAGACACGCGTCATCGACATGGCCCGGCTGGTCAACGAAATCGTCGGTAACGAGGCCGGAATCGACTTCGTCCCCATGCGCAAGTGGGATACGAAGAAGCGGCTGCTTGCCTCGATCGACAAGGCCGGCGAGCTGCTCGGCTACCGACCCCAGACGGCGTTTCGCCAGGGACTGGAGCAGACGGTCCGGTGGTTCCGTGACAATTGGGACCTCATCAAGCGCAGCGCGCGTTTCTGAGAGTGGCGGTCGCGAACTGTGAAAGTGGTGGTGCTGTGAAAGTCCTCTGCATAATCGGCACGCGGCCGGAAGCGGTCAAGCTGGCGCCGGTAGTGCTGCGCCTGCAGCAGGTGCACGTGGCAGGGAACGGCGCCCCGGTCAAGGTGTGCGCGACCGGCCAGCACCGGGAGATGCTGGACCAGGTGCTCTCGCTGTTCCGCATTCGGCCAGATTTGGATCTGCACCTGATGTCGCCCGACCAGACCGTGGCAGACCTGACCGGCAGGGCGGTAACGGCGCTGCATCGCGCCGTGCGAGATGCCAGGCCGGACGCCGTTCTGGTCCAGGGCGACACGACGACGGCCATGACGGGAGCCCTGGCCGCTTTCTACTGCAAGGTGCCGGTCGGTCACGTGGAGGCCGGCCTGAGGACCGGCGATCGCTACTCGCCCTTCCCTGAGGAGGCCAACAGGCGCATCATCAGCACGCTGGCCACGTGGCACTTCGCGCCGACCCGGCGGGCCGCCGACGCTCTGCGTTCGGAAGGCATCGCACCTTCGAGCGTATTCGTGACGGGCAATACGGCGATTGATGCCCTCCTATGGGTCTTGAGCCGGCTTCCACGGCGTCGGCGCAGTTTCAAGCAGAACGGGGGACGACTGCTGCTGGTGACCGCACACCGGCGGGAGAACCTGGGACCCGCGCTCGAGCGCATATGTATGGCCATAAAGGAGATATGCCGCCGCAACCCCGATGTTTCGGTCCTGTATCCAGTCCACCTCAACCCGAACGTCCGCCGTCCCGTCACCGCGCGCCTGGGCGGCCTGGACCGTGTCACGCTTTGCAGGCCGCTGGGCTATCGGGATTTCGTCGGGGCAATGCAAGAGGCGCACCTGATCCTGACGGACTCAGGCGGCGTCCAGGAAGAGGCGCCCAGCATGGGCAGGCCCGTCCTCGTTCTGCGAGACGAAACGGAGCGGCCCGAAGCAGTCGAGGCGGGGGCCGCCAAGCTCGTCGGCACTGAGGTAGATAGGATCGTCGACGAGACACAGAAACTGCTGGACGACGGGGAGAAGTATCGCCGCATGGCCACGCGGGTCAATCCGTTCGGAGACGGCCATGCAGCCGAACGCATTGTGGAGATCCTCGTGCACGAGCTGAGCGTTGAGCGAACCGTGAGGGTCGGATTTTCGTGATCCCCTGAAGGAGGGGGAGAAGGGGCAGGTGCGCTGCGGGGCCCGGCCATATGGCCGGGCCCCCTGCTTTGTACGCACCCGGATGGCGGGCGAATCTTGCGGCGTCTGCGGCAGCGTTGTAGACTCCCCGCCACGCGCGGGTTCATCCGAACCTGGCCACATCATTGAATGAACACGGATCTGACCAGCGGCAACGTCACGCGAAGCATCATCCGCCTTGCCTGGCCGACCACGGTGGCGATGTCGCTCCAGACGGCTTTCAACCTGGTCGACACGTTCTTTGTGAGCCGGCTGGGCGCGCAGGCGATCGCCGCCGTCTCGATGATGTTCCCCGTCTTCTTCTTGATGTTCGGCCTGGCGGGCGGAATGGGCATCGGGACGGCTTCGCTGGTAGCCCGTTGTCTGGGCACCGGGAACACGCCGAGAGGCGAGAGCGCCGCGCAGCACGCGGTGCTGCTCTCGATGGCGCTGGGGATCGCCTTCACCGTGGCCGGACTGCTCTGCCAGGCGCGGCTCTTCGCGGCCATGGGCGCGGGTCCGCAGATACTGCCACTGGTGCTGAGCTACAGCACGTGGATCTTCGGCGGCAGCATCTTCATCTTCATCAGCATTGCGGCCAGCAGCATCCTGCGCGGGCAGGGCGACATGAAGACGCCCATGACGACCATGATCGTCTCCGTTGTCTTGAACACGGCGCTTGACCCCCTCTTGATATTCGGGGTAGGTCCTTTCCCCGAGCTCGGCGTCAAAGGCGCCGCGCTCGCGACCTTTGCTGCCCGCGGGGTGGGCTGCGTGCTGATCGTCGGCTACCTCGTGGTCGGACGTCCCTCGGTGAAGCTGCGGATCCGCGGCTTTTCGGCGGATGCGGGCGTGGCGGGCAGCATACTGGCGGTCGGCGTGCCGACCTCGCTGAACCGCGTCGTGATGTCCGCCAGCCGAATGCTGCTGATCAGGATCGTCGCCTCGTTCGGCTACTCGGCCATCGCCGCCTTCGGGCTGGTCATGCGGATGGATCAGCTCGTCATCCTGCCCTCGCTCGGCATTTCGACGGCCGTCATCGCCCTCGTGGGACACAACGTCGGCGCCCGTCACTTCGACAGGGCGGAGTCCTGCGCCTGGCGCTCCGCCGTGCTGGCCATGGTTGTGATGGGGGCCTTTGGCATCGTGTTCTTCCTGACGCCGAGCATCTGGATCGGCATCTTCACGAAGGCCCCGGACGTGATGGCCCACGGCACGTCCTACCTGCGCATCGTGCCGCTGACGTATATGTTTATGGGCCTCAGCATCATCATGGGCGCCGCGTTCCAGGGCGCCGGCAAAGGCATGCCAGCCCTGGTTGTTTCATCGCTGCGGCTTCTCGTTCTCACCGTTCCCGGCGCTCTTGTCCTGTCCCGCCTGATGGGACTTCGTGGCGTGTGGATAGCCATCGCCGGCTCGGTGATCATCGCCAGCCTGGTGAGCGCCTTCTGGTTCGGGCTCGGCACCTGGCGTCGCGGCGGACGGCCTTCTCGGCGGGAGCCCGCTGAGTCTCGCGTCGAGCAATGACCTGCCGCATCGTCGCCGGTTCGCGGGCCCTCTCGACGCAGGGCAGCCGGTCGCGCATCGGGCCGGGGCGCTGGTTGACGGCTGTCGGGTCGGGCCGTATACTGGGACTAAAACGGTCGCCTTAGTACTGAATGCGCAGTGGCCATAGGTGCTGTCCCACCGAGCCTTGATTCAGGATGGGGCGGCCACACCAGGAGGAGTCGACAGATGGCTAGAGTCTACAACGACATTACGGAGACCGTCGGGCGGACGCCGCTGGTCCGGCTGAACCGGATCGCAACGGGAGCCAGGGCGGAGGTGCTGGCCAAGCTGGAATCTTTCAACCCGCTGGCGAGCGTCAAGGACAGGGTCGGCGTGAGCATGATCCGCGACGCGGAGGAGAAGGGCCTGATCGGCAAGGACACAACCATCGTCGAGCCGACCAGCGGCAACACCGGCGTTGGGCTGGCCTTTGTGTGTGCAGCGCGGGGCTACAGGCTTATCCTCACGATGCCGGACACCATGAGCATGGAGCGGCGCCAGCTTCTGCGCGTGCTGGGAGCGGAGTTGGTCCTTACGCCGGGTTCGGGAGGCATGGCGGGGGCCGTGGCCAGGGCAGAGGAACTGGTCCAGGAAACGCCTTCCGCCTTCATGCCCCAGCAGTTCAAGAACCCGGCCAACCCGGCCATCCATCGCCAGACCACGGCCGAGGAGATATGGGAGGACACGGACGGCGAGGTGGACATCCTGGTGGCGGGGGTCGGTACCGGAGGGACGATCACGGGCATAGCGGAAGCCATCAAGGAGCGCAAGCCGGAGTTCAGAGCCGTCGCGGTGGAACCGGCGGGTTCGTCGGTCCTCTCCGGCGGCGAGGCCGGCCCCCACAAGATACAGGGCATCGGCGCCGGCTTCGTGCCCGATGTGCTGCGGACGGACCTCATCGATGAGGTCGTCCGGGTGACGAACGAGGACGCGGGCGAGACGGCCCGGCGGTTGGCCCGGGAGGAGGGGATTCTCGTCGGCATTTCGTCCGGGGCTGCGGCGCATGCCGCGCTCGAAGTGGCCCGGCGCCGGGACTGCGCAGGGAAACTCATCGTCGTCATCCTGCCGGACACGGGCGAACGCTACCTGTCCACGTGGTTGTTTGCGGAGTCGGCCGGGTAACCAGGTTGCTCACGAGCCCTCCTGGACCAGCAGAATCCACGGGCTGTGCGCATCAAGGGCCCGGACCGTCATGCCGTTCTTGGTCCGGACGACTTCCAGCGGCCTGAGGCGGCGCCCCGTCGGGGATAGCGACCAAGCCTCCAGGGGGCGGGCGCCCGGGACCCTTACGTCGGCATCGACCGGCTCCGCCCGCACGGGCGGACGCCCGGTCTCCGGAAGGCTGGAGTGCCCCGTTGCGTATGCCTGCCCGGTGTTTTCCGACCGCGCCACGGCCGTCAGCAGCAGCCGTTCTGACTGCTCAATGGTCTTCCCGTCCAGCGATATCAGGCTCACCGAGGCGAACGGCGTCCTGCACTTCACGTTGACGCCGTCCAATGCCACGGTGCCGGCCTTGCCCAGAAAACCCGTGGCAATGCGAACGCGCGGGGCGCTTGCCGTGAAGACGCCGGGGTCGCGCCGGAGCACCAGTTCGCCGGTGTCGCTTCGGAATACCTCGCCTGCTTCCTCGACGGGGGCCGCGCCTGTCAGGTCCCAGCGGTGCGCCGCCTCCAGGTACAAGCGGTGCAGCCCCGCGTCGCCGGTGCCCTCGTCCGCGCTGGCGCAGGGGAACAGATAGAGCGTCTCGGTGACGACGCCCACCGGCCGTCCGCGTCGCGTGAGAACCCGGCTTCCCTGCGGAACCGACTGGGGCAGGATCTCCGTGTCGTAGGGCCCGTCGGCAGCGCGCGTCTCCAACCCCGGGCAGGTCTGGCGCACCGAGCGGCCCCGGTCCGCGTGTCGCGCCGCTTCATCCACGAAGGGCGAGTCGGCAAAGACGATGGCGTGCTGGGCCGCACCGTAGTCGCCGGAGGCGGAGTGCCCAGAGGAGATGGCGACATCCGCCTTGCCTTCGTAACGCGTGTCGAAATAGACGTTGCGCATCCTGGAGATGTAGGGGATCACACGATAGGGGCTGTAGCGGTCCTGCGTGCGGCGTGGGCGCGCGGCGAAGGCGTCCACTGACGATACCCCCACGTGAACCGTGTTCCGCGCGACCGAGATGTCGCCCCGCAGGAACAGGAGCGCCGCCAGCGGCACCTGCCCCCAACGCACGGGGTCGGACTGATTGCCGAACGAGGATAGCGCCTCGCCGTCCGGGTCGTAGGCGAAGTAAAGCAGCCCGTCCCAGTCCTGGAGGCGGCCGTACGCGGCCATCAGGGGCAGACACTCGGCGCGCCACTCGTTGGGCCATGGGAAGTTGAACTCCGGCACGATCATGGGTTTGCCGGCGACCGCGCTGGATGACACCTCGGCGATCGGGTTGCCTCGGCTGGCGATGTCCGAATTCACAACGGCTGAGTTCTCGAACCGGAACGGGTCCACGTTGAAGTTCGGATGGCACCAGTAGTTGTTGCGCGACGTGAAGTCGCACCGCGCGTTGGCCAGATTGCTCGCATCGGAGAAGTCCTGGTTCGTGCCGGTGATCGGGCACCTCAGCCCCAATCCGCGCAGGTGCTGGACCATCTCGTCGTAGTATGCGGCCTCCAGTTCGTAGAGAAAGCGCGTGATGGCGTTCATTCGGGCGGGGCTTCGTTCGTCAGAACAGGGCACGCCGCGCAGGTCGTTGTAGAGGTGACCCACGGGGAAGCGCACGTTGCCGCGCGCGGGGTCTTCGTCTGGCAGCAGGGCGCACTCTCCTTCCTGGTCGGTCCAGGCCTCGGCCAGCTCCTGGCGGCCGCCGTATCTGTCGAGCAGCCACCGGTTCCACAGCGCCCGCAGGTCATCCATGTAACTGGGCAGCATGAGGTCCGTGTTGGCCAGGTAGAAGAGGGAGTTCTCGTTGGTGATCTCCTGGACCGCGAGAGCCGGCTCGTCAACATAGCGGTTGCCCGTGTAGGGGTTCCTGTGGGTCAAGAGCTGCGTGGCGAACTCCTTCTGCAGCTCGATCATGCGCCGGTCGAAGATGCTGGCCCCTTTGATGGAGTTGGACCAGCGCGTCTCCATCTGATCGGCATCCCTGACCCCGTCTCCAGGCTGGAAGTCCCTGTAGTCGAGCAGGTCGAAATAGACGTAGATCCCGCGGTTCTTGAGCTGCGCGACGAAGTAGTCGTAGCGGTCGAGTGCCTCCTCGTTGAGGTGCCGGGTGTCGCCCCTTTCGTAGTTGATTAGCGTTCCCCAGCGTGAATCGGGCGTGTGAAGGCGCAGCATGTTCACGCCGTACCTAGCCAGGCGCTCGGCGATGACCTCGGCTTCTCTCTTGTCCGGCGCGCAGTCAGGGCCGCCGACGTTCGTGCCGAAGAAGCGGGCGCGCGTGCCGTCCTCAAAGTAGAAGTGCCCGTCTTCCCCCACGCTCAGGAAGCCGTGCTTACCCGCCGGAGGATCCAGAAGGAAACTCAGGTCGATCTCCTCCAGCGCCGGGTTATCCAGCGCGAACGCCCATTCGTACCACTCGTTCACGTCGGTGGTTTCCATGGGAAGCATCCTTTCGGTCAGTATGGGCGGGCCGTCGCCCGTCGTCACGGCGACGAGGATGGGGACCGGCTCCCGGCCTGCCGATTCCATCTTGATCCGGGCGATGGGCACGTCGGGTCTCGGGTTGGTCCACGGGAAGACGCTCAGCCCTACGTTCCGGCCCTGGGGATTGCTTCCCTCCCAGCTCACTGCGCTCTCGTTTGTGTCCCGGGGTGCCCACCAGTCGACTATTTCGTGACCGTTCCGAAGCGGCACTGCCGTCGTGCCGCCGTCAGCGTACGTGACCAGGTAGCGTCCCACGGGCGCCCCCTCAGCCCCTCCCCAGGCGCATCCGTGCAGGAAGTAGACGACGTCGCACCTCCGGCCCACTGCAAACTCGGCGGCCATCGGCATGCCCTCCCGTCCGCGTCCCCGAAGTACAATGCATGACCGGCCGTCGTTCTCTGCGGGGTCCGTGATCTCAAACGGTATGGACCGCCACGTTTGCAGTCCCCTCGGCAACATGCGCGCGTCGTTGGGGCCCTGGTCCGTCCAGCCGCCCTTGCCGTCCCCGGTTTCCTCGTCGACAAATCCGGTGTTGCAGGCGGGGCGGATACCCAGCGGCCTGAGGTTCTCCGGCCGGCCTTCGCCCTCCGTCATCGTTATGTCATCGAACCATGCGCTGCCGCGTCCGCCGTTCAGCATCAGGTAAACGGCAACGGAGGTGGCTCCCTCGGGCGGCGAGGCGGTCAGTACTCTCTCGACCCAGTCCGATGGGCCGCTCACGGGCTCCGTGGTGTCCTCGTGTAGCCACGCGGTCTCGGAAAACCAGGCCAAGGCGAGGGTCGCGGCGCCGCGGGTCAGGTGCGTTTTGACCCGGCCCCGGAGCGAGTACGTCGCCCCGGCACGTACGTCCCGCCTGGACGCCTGTACCCAACGGCCCGAGTTGGCTCGCCAGCCGTCGTCGGTCGGGTGCTTGGAGTCGGCGATGCGCACGGACGCCTGTCCCGAGTAGGCCGTCGTGCGATCCCACTCGGTCTGCGCGGGCGAGTCGAAGGTCGCGGGCCTCCAGCCGTCGGGCATGGCGTCACGATTGGCGTCAAGCTCGAATGAGCCATTCAACGCATAGTCGATTCGCCAGGCAGCAGTTGCCCGCGGCACAAAGGCGAGCACACAAAGCAGGAGAAACGTCAGCAGGTCACGCTTCATCTTTGAGCCCTCCGAGCGAACGCGCGGCGATGCTGCCAGTCGGGTAGGGTAGTGGTACGGACGGCTACCGTCAACGGTCACAGCGGCGCGCAGGGACCGTTCCCATCCCGCGCAACGCAGCACTCGCATAGAGGCGCAGAGGGTTGACAATTTGGCCGCTCTCGCCTAGACTTGTTCGGCTCGATCACACGTGTTTCAACTGCCGAGAGGTCCGAGATGCCCATCAATGTGAGTTGCCCGAACCCCGCTTGCAGGAGGACTTTGAGCCTCAACGACAAGTTCGCGGGCAAGAAGGTCCGATGCCCGCAGTGCCGCACGGTCATCTCTGTGCCTGGCGCGCCGGCGGCGGATGCCGCCGGTGCGAAGCCGGTCGTCCCGGCCGGAGGGCCATCCGCGGGCGCGGAGGAGACGGCCGCCGAAGGGGCGCCTGTTCCCCATCCCTATCATCCGGCCCGGCAGGTCTGCACGAACTGCGGCGCCGTGTTGGGCGTTCGCGATGCCACCTGCCCGAGTTGTGGCGGAGACGTGCGCTCCGGCGTCACCGTGATGAGGATAACGGCGGATCAGAAGAAGAAGGCGGGCCTCTTTGGCATCCTTCCATGGATGCAGACGAAGAAGCGAGGCCGGCGGCGGCGCTCGGGCGGCAGACTCCTGGTGGTGCTCCTGGTGCTGATCCTCATCGGTGGGGCGGTTCTCGGCGTGCTCTACCTGAGGAAGAGCGGGGGGGCCGCACCCTCACCGACCGAGGGCCAAGCCACGGAGCAACCTGCGCCGGGCACTACCTGACGGACATCTTCCGCGCCCGGCTCCGACGCCCCCTGCAAAATCCCAGCCGCGTCGCCTTGCGCTCTACTGCTTGTCCCCCTGCTGCCTCTGGCGTAATGCTTCCTCCATATTGGCCCGCGCTCCATCGAAGCTCGGGCTTATTTCCAGCGCCCTGGCGAAATGCTCGATCGCCTCCTCCAGCTTCCCTTGCGAGGCCAAGGCCAGCCCAAGGTTGTTGTGGGCCCACTCGTATTCCGGATTGAGTCTGATCGCCTCCCGGTAATGGGCGATACCTTCCTCGAGCTTCCCCTGCTTCACCAGCGCGGTCCCTAGGTTGTTATGCGCTGCCTCGTGCTCGGGATCGACCTCGATCGCCTTCCTGTAGTACCTGATCGCCTCGCCGGGCTCGTTCTTCTTTTCCATGCTGAGGCCCAGGTTGAAGTGGGACCGTGCATCGCTCGGATTCAACCTGGCCGCCTCTGTGAAGTGGGCGATTGCCTCGGCAATCCTGCCCTCCGACGCCAGGCTTGCGCCCAGGTTGTTGTGCACCCTGGCCATGGAGTAGTCATCGACGAAATGCTCGCGTATTCTCCGGATGGCCCCACGGCTGGCGTTTACGAACTCCGGTATGTTGGCGGCCCTGTCGGAAGAGGTCAGGTTGGCCAGAAGCACCGCCGGCGTGTCGTTCCCCTCCTCATCTACGTGGGTCAGGAAGAGCTGCGTGTAAGGGCCGTTCGCCTTCGAGGAGAAGACCAGCCACCGTCCGTTGGGCGACCAACTGTGCCAGGAGTTCATGCGCGGGGTGTTACAGCGCATCCGTCTGGGCCGTCCCCCCTCGGCCGGCATGATGTAGAGCTCGCTGTCCGGCTGAAGCAGCATAAAGCTCTTGGCCCGGCAGAACACGATCCACTTGCCGTCGGGCGAGTAGCGGGCGAAGTAATTGCTCATGCCGTTGGCGGAAGCTCCCTCCAGCGGCTCTGCCACGCCCCCCTCGCCGTCGTTGAACGGCACCCGGTAGAGGTCGAAGAGGAACGTCTCTCCCCCCTGAAGGAACTCGAGGCAATCCTCCTCGCTCAGCAGCACCTTGTCGCCGACGATCTCCAGGGGATATGCCTCGCTGCGGGCAAAGACGATGTACTTGCCGTCCGGGCTCCAGGTTGGGTTGCTCTGCACGAACTCCTTGTCGTCGGCCCCCGACAGCGCATGGAACTCCCCCGTCTGCCGATCATACACAACGAGGATGCCCTTGATGGGAAAGAAAAGCTGGCTGAACTCCAGTCCCGGCGTCGGGACGAACACCGAGCGGTCCTTCACGGTGCTGACCACGTACCGGCCGTCCGGGGAGACCTGAGACAGTAGTCCGAAGGTCAGCTCTGCGTCCTCCCTCTTGTAGTCGCTCCACGTTATGACCTTGTCTTTGGTGAGCAACATCTCCTCTTTGACCCGGCTGATGGCGTACGAGCCCTTGTCGTTGGCGTAGTCGACATCCATCCCCAGTATCGTGCCGTCGGCCGAAAAGGAGTGGCAGTTGGCGCAGACCGGCAGCCCCTCGAGCACGATTGGCGGCAGGCTCTTGGCTGAGACCGTCCCGAAGCGCCACCGGATGTGCGAGGGATCGTGGACGGCGTCCACGAAGGGCAGGTTGACCTCTCGGTAGAAAAGGGGCGCCCCCACCTCGTCCCTGGCGGTGCGGATCGCAACCCTGGCCCCTGAAACCACCTTCGCGCGCGAGGTATGGGCAAGCCCAATGACCGTCACGCGGGCGTCCCTCTGCAGGGAGCGCCG
>Ga0114922_10001300_pt1 | contig 23870 bp, 21 predicted proteins | sample AartaG_FD_100975 | JGI IMG/M metagenome (GOLD analysis project Ga0114922, IMG submission 100975) | Deep subsurface microbial communities from Aarhus Bay to uncover new lineages of life (NeLLi) - Aarhus_00045 metaG | ecosystem: Environmental > Aquatic > Marine > Oceanic > Sediment | place... | reverse complement strand
TACAAGAGCTTACATTATATTCAAGTCTATACGCATGTCAACCCAAAAATCAACATAAGTACAAGAATTAACAATGAGTTATGATATTTTTTTGACAAAAAACACTTTTGACGCTGGCATCAAAAGGGACAAAAAAATGACCAAAAAAGTGCTTTATAACCACATAAATAGCTGGATCCCTGCCTAAATGGGTCCCTGTCTAAGACATACAGGGATTCGGACTCGGGCAGGCGGCGGAAGACCCCAGTGAGATAACGCTTCGCTATCCCACAGGGTAAACTCACGGGGCAAGCAGAATTGTTTTTGGCGGCAAGGGCGGGGGTATATGGCCGGACACCTTTAATTCCCTAGGAAGAAAGGATAGGTGCTTGTAGGGATAGTTTGTTCAACTGGATAAAATGGCCACTTTCCATCTCTTCCACAGCATTTTTGATTTTTTCAAGTGAACACTCTTGCATGAATCGTATAGCGGAAAGAGAAGCGTAATCTAAACTTGACTCAATTGATAACCACTTACGACCGAGTTGCTCACAAACCATTCCAGTGGTATTAGAACCAGAGAATATGTCAACAACGAAGTCTCCGTGGTCAGTAAGATATTTAATGAAAAAAGTTGGAAGTAATTTAGGAAAACGAGCAGGATGGCTTTTGCGTTTTAACATTTTACACGTTCGTAAATAATGACAATTACTATTAGTGTTTGGGATGGTGAGAAGATTAGAAGGTATTGCACCGGCATTGTTGTTTTTACCAAAGTTTTTGCCGATATCATGCCCAGAAGGTCTTTCCTTGGGCTTATAGAATTTTTCAGGATCTTTTAATAATGTTTTCATGCGTTCGGAATACGGAACCAAAACCTTAGTAACATCTGATTTGGGAAAATCGGACTTAGAAAACCACCATACCGTGTTAACCGAATCTTTTGCACGTATCTTTCTTTTATTAACCCACTCTATAGGTGATGGTAATTTTGCTGGATTGTGCCAATAGAACTCTTCTGCAAGTTTATAACCTAGTTCATCACAGAACTTTAATAGAACTCTAAAAATGTGGAGCGATCTAACAGGTTTGCCTCTTTTATATGCTCCCCCCAAATCCAAAACAAAGCTTCCCGTTTCTTTTAAGACACGATATGCTGCAATACCAAAATCTGCAAGCCAGTCTACATACTGTTCCTGATTTTCATTACCATAAGATTTTTGACGTAACAACGCAAACGGAGGACTAGTTATTATTAAATCTACTGAATCCTCTTCAAGATACTTTAGAACTTCCCTGCTATCTCCACAAACTTGCAGTCCATGCCGAGTTTTATAAACTTTAATGTTTTTTGGTATTCTGGAAAACATGTTATGATTCATTCCTGCTTGGATGATTAATACCAGCCTGACGTTCCCAACGCCTCGCAATCCAAGAATGTGTAAAGGAACATAATAAGCTTATAGCATAATGCACCTTCGGGTCTAGGCTTTCCATATTATCCAATGTTTCAGCCATTTCTTGAGAAGTCATGATTCCTGCCAGCCAAACGACCCATTGAGGGGGTGTTCGGCCTTGAAGTTGCGTCGATAGTTCATTTAACAGCTCTGGAGTAACTATTCCTATTTTTCTAATAGCTTCAGCACAACCTGCTGCGATATCACTGTTTGTTTCTTTCAACCCTGGTAATAATACCGAATGAGTAACATCGCCTAAGGATGTTAGTGCGTCCAAAGCTTCTTCTCGTATATCCCAGTTGATATCGGCGAAAGCTGTTTTAAGCAGTTTTTGAGCAGCATCTGTGCCTATATTCCCCAGTGACCAAGAAGCCGCACTTCGGAAGTAAAAAGGTTGCTGATTATCATGCAGTATAGCTCCTAAAAGCTGTACTGCTTCAGGGATTCCAGTTTCACCTATTGTTATGACTGATTCTAACCGGATTTGATCATTTATATTATTGAGATATTCATCAAACAACGATTGCAGTGATGCATCTCGAATGCTTGATAAGTACGCAAGAGCCTCCAGCCGCACATATAAATCCTCTTGTTGGTCATCAGCTATTTCTTTTATAAGTGAACGATGATCTGTTAGCTGATGAATTCTACACAATTTCACACCTGTGAAACGAACCGTTCGCTCACGCGATTGAAGACTGTTCTGAATAAATTGATCAGGGAAGTGGCGATTACATCTTAATTCTTCTTCTCTTAACGGTATTGGAGAAGAGGCCAAAACCTGATATTTTTCCACTTGCTCTCCTTCAGCTACATGTACAGGAATACATAGCGACAAACTAAGTGTTCGTAGGCGACCATTCTCTGGACGTAGCTTTATTTTGTTATCCTCAATACTTTCAACATTGCTGGAGCAAGTTGCAAATTTTGCTTTCCAAGCTAAAGTTAACTCTGAGCCTTCGGTTACTCCTTTTCTGACTCTGCTGTCTGGGGGGTGTTGGCGAAAAGAATCTACCGTAAAATAGTTTATCTTTCCTTCAACAATCCATTCAGCCCAATTACGTTCATGCCAATATGAAGCACTATCTTTGAAATGTCCTCTTGTCCAGAGCTTTTCATCTGCTGCCACGCTTACAGGAAAAGCAATTAAATCGTTCGATAGCATTCCGTAATCCCATGAACGTTCCATATCGGTGTCACTATGTGACATCGAAAGCTCGGGTTTTGTTTTGGCACGGCTTTCAACCCGGAGACCACAGTTCTTGCAAACAAGGTCAGGAAGGCGAACACGTTTTCTCTTTACTTCTTTCCAAAGTTTAGCTGTGGTGGAACCTCGCTCTAATTCGACCATATTATGGCCTTTTTCAGACAGGTTCCTGCAGATAGCCTGCGTGCCATTGGCGCCAATTACTATTTTTTTAAAAAAACTTGCATCTGGCTTAAAATTTGCCATGTGTGCATCCTTGTGTTAAATAGTTTTTTTAAATCTTTCAATTGTTTAAGTTTAACAGCAAATGGACGGGGAGTCAACAAAGGGAATTAAAGGGGCCGGTACTTTATTTCTTAAACGACAATTCTCTCGAATTAAATTCCGCGTGTGCAAACAAGTTGTATACCATACCCGGCTATTTATTTATATTCTTTCAAACCAATAATACATACAATACCACTACTATCATCAACTAATACACCAGAAAATATTTCTACACCAAATGCCTTAATTACAAGTGCAATACCCTTCTCTCTAGAAATAGTCACCGTATTAGTACCAAACTTACGTTCGCCATCATTAGAACGCATATTCGGCAAACTAAACAATATTTGTTTTTCATCTAACGCAAGTATTCTTGCACTATTCCAATCGATTTCCCATTCTTGCTGTGATTGTTTGCCTATAATTTCATGTTTGTCTTTAATTGCGAAGAGAATATAACCTAAAGGATACTCTTGCATTAGTTTTTCATGGTCGGTTTCAGAGACATGTTGCATCTTCTCAAGCAACTTACCTAATTTCGAATTTGTTGTCTGTTGGTTTTCCAGCACTTTTTCTTGAATCTGGGTGGATACTTTATCTTTTAAGGCTTGCGATTGTCTCCCAAAATGGTAATTTCCATAAGTACACAGAATGGTTAGTATTGAAAAAACTGCTATGCCTATCTGACAAAGAGTATGTGCTGTATTAGGATTCATAATTTTCAAATTAATTTCTTAAGACCAAGTACATTTTAAACAAACGATCCTATCTTAGTATCGCAGCTCGTCTTCGTCTGCTCTCTCAACAGTTCGACACATATGGATAAATATTTCAACAACCGCCCCGGTTGCTTCTCTCCACATTGGCAGTTATTTATTCCTTATCCTTCCAGTTTTCCCAATATCCCGGGCAATAGTTTTACCAACGCCGGGAATTTGTTCTAATTCCTGTAAGTTGGATGATTCCATAGAAAGGTGCCTCAGATATTATTGGCCAAATACAATTCACTAATCACTCCTTCGATAAACTCAGGACAAGTATTTAGCAATCACGAATTATCTGCCTTCTTAGTTGTCAGCCCGCGTTGTTAGCCCAAAATACCACAAGCCCGCAATTCCCGTCAAATAATCCTTTTTCTTCTCACCTTATAGCCGTTTCTGTTTTTTTTAAATGTTGATATTAAAAGCGATAATTTCATATTTCAGTTCTCAGATTTCAAATTGTCAATGAGATTGCCGCGGTGCCTTATAGGCACATAAATAACTGGATTCCTGCCTTCGCAGGAATGACAAACGGGCGATTCAATGAAAGAATCCGCTCAAGGATGTCACACGCCATTAGGTGTAGAAAATAACACAAAAGAATTGGAAAGGGAAAGAAAAAAGGGGAAAAAGAATATCGAATATCGACCAAGGATTATAGAATATCGAATGGCGGAGGACGGACGAGGGACGAGGGATGACAGAAGAGGAACCCGCAGTGAAACTGCGGGCTAAATATCGAATCCTTCGCTCTGACCCCCAAATAAATTTGGGGGCTAAACACAGTGATAACCCCGCCCATCCGTCTTCGCCGATGCTTCGGCGGACAGGGAGGTGGCGGGGCTAAAAACCGCGTTTTCAGGCAAAATAAGCAGGATTTACTGAGCAGCGAAGACCAGATAAGCTTACAAACCGACATTTGGCTGCTGTGTGTGCGGGAATTGTGAGTTTTTTGCCAAGAAAACCAATTTTTTGTAACAAAATCGGGGTCTCAAGCGTCTGATATAAAGGAAGGTTTTGTGTCCTGAAAGCCATACAGGTTAAGGAAACAATCCTTTTTGTTGGTATAAGTTCTGCATTGACACAGGTTTACGGCTTTGTTGATTATCGTATTTTTGGCTTGGTTCAATTCAGGGTAACAGATGAAATAATGAATATTTCGTGAACATATAACGTCGCCGTGTCGGCGACGGCTAAACAAAGGAGTGTATCTAACATACTGTTACCCGAAAATCGGTATTTCTGAACCATGCCGTATTTTTGGCTTGGTTCAATTCAGGGTAACAGATGAAATAATGAATATTTCGTGAACATATAACGTCGCCGTGCCGGCGACGGCTAAACAAAGGAGTGTATCTAACATACTGTTACCCGAAAATCGGTATTTCTGAACCATGCCGTATTTTTGAACGTAGGTGCCCAGAATGAACTATCAGAGGAAGAAAAGATTAGGCCGGTTGCTTTGTGAAAAATTGTATTTAGATGAGTCCGGCCTGAACATCGCGCTTGAAGAACAAAAGGTCCAGCACGAGCGGTTAGGCCAGATTCTCCTCAGGCTTGGTTATGTAACGCAACCTCAGCTAAATGAAGCACTTGCGCTCCAAGTGGGCATCGAAAAGATAGATTTGGCCGATATTTCAATCGGCCCCGAAATTATCACCCTTGTACCAGCGGAATTGGTCAGCAAACACAGTATTTTGCCGTTACGGCACGAAAACGGTCGCTTAGCCGTGGCGATGACGGACCCGTTTAAGCCACAGGTTATCGAGGATTTGCGGCTTGTAACAGGCTCTCCGGTACGGCGGTATTACGCTGAGCCGGTACAGATGGAAGATTCGATAATGAAGTTTTACGGCAGTAATGTGGCAAGGATGCTCGATAATCTCGTTCCGATTGAGCAAAGGCCGGAGGCCGAGATGGATATGGATAACGGTGATTACTCGCCTGCCAGGCTGAGTGAGCTGGCCAGAGAGCCGTCCTTAGTTAATCTTGTGAACCTGATAATACTGGAAGCGATTGAGGCCCGTGCAAGTGATATACACATCGAGCCTTTCGAGCACCAGGTAAAGATAAAGTACAGAATCGACGGTATTCTTATGGAGAAGGCGCCATCCTCGAAACACCTGCAGGCGGCCATTATTTCGCGAATCAAGATTATGGCGGATATGAATATCGCTGAGCGCTTTGTGCCACAGGACGGCCACATCGAATTTGCCGGCAAAAACGGCAGGGTCGATATTCGTGTATCCACCGTTCCGACGGTATTCGGCGAATCCGTTGAGCTCAGACTTCTGGATAGAACCGTATCATTGATAGGGCTTGCCGAGCTGGGGATGAACGCAAAGTCTCTGGAAGGTTTCGACCAATGTCTGCATAAGAACAATGGGATTGTACTTGTTACAGGTCCGACCGGTTGCGGAAAGACAACGACACTTTATGCAGCATTAAAAAAGATATATTCGCCTGCCGTGAAGATGATAACGATAGAAGACCCTGTTGAATATCAGCTTGAAGGTATTAACCAGATGCCTGTCAATCCGAAAAGAGGGCTGACGTTTGCCATGGGCCTGAGACACATTCTGCGTCAGGACCCGGACATTATAATGGTTGGAGAAATCCGCGATAGAGAAACTGCTAATATAGCAATTCGCGCGGCATTGACGGGACATCTTGTTTTCTCGACGCTTCACACGAACGACGCACCTGGTGCGATTACAAGATTGATTGATATGGGTGTCGAGCCATTCCTGTTAGCCAGCTCGTTAGAGGCGGTGCTGGCTCAAAGGCTGGTTCGTACGATTTGTTCGAACTGCAAAGAGTCGTACAAGCCGGACGAAACGCTCCTTAAGAGCCTGAACGGCTCGGTGGACATCAAACCTTATACAGAGTTTTACCACGGTGTCGGTTGTAATGAGTGTATGCAAAGCGGGATGAAGGGAAGGACAGGTATATTTGAGATGCTCAGGATAACAACCACGCTGCGGGACTTGATAGCTGCAAGGCCGACGACGGAACAGATTATAAGGGCGGCCCCGGCGGACCATATAAGTATGGAGCACGACGGCATCGCCAAGGTGTTAGAAGGTATCACGACTCCTGAGGAGGTCTTGAGAGTCGCCAAGAGTATCGGTGAAGAAGAATAAAAGAAAAAGTAAGTAGAAAAGATATTTGATTTTGCACTTATTTAGAGAAACCAAATTGTGGGCCAGTTTTTTTACAAGGCAGTTGAGCAAAGCGGCGGGAACGTCACCGGGACAATCGAAGCGGTTGACCGCAGAAGTGCCGTCGCCGCCCTAACTGATGAGGGCCGGTTCGTAGTAGAACTGGCTGAACAAACTCTGGAGCCGAGCGTCAGCGGTAACAAGAAAGCAGAGTTAGACCTTGCTAAGTTTCTGAAGTTTGGTTCGCGAAGGATTACCAGCAAAGACATTTTAGCCGTTACGAGTCAGTTGAGCACGGCCTTGCGAGCGGGACTACCCCTGCTTAACGGGCTTAAAATTATTCGCGACCAACAGCACAAGCCGGCAACAAGGAATATGTTGAGTGAACTTGTCAAGTCGGTAAGCTCCGGGCAATCCCTTTCAGATGCTATGGCCGAGCACGAGAATACCTTCAGCCCGTTGTATCTTTCGATGGTAAGAGTTGGGGAGACAGGAGGGATGCTCGATGAGACGACGTCCCAGCTGGCAACAATGTTGAGCAGAGAGGAAAAGATAAAGAGCAACATGAAAAACGCTTCAGCGTATCCTATTTTCGTTTTGTGCGTCGGGCTTGTCTCGGCGGTTATTGTAGTAACGTGGGTATTGCCGAGAATATTAACTATGATAGGCGACGCGATGGCGGTACTCCCCTTGCCTACAAGAGTGCTGATGGCGCTGGGTGCGCTTACGAAGAGTTTGCTTACGACGGTATACGGCTGGGTTATTATGGCTGTAATTGTAGTGGGGCTGTACTTGTTGCGAAAATGGGCCAGGTCGGAGGGCAAAATCAAGTGTGATGCTTTTAAGCTCAAAATTCCCGTTTTGGGTTCGGTCCTGCGCACAATAGCGGTGGGCAGGTTTGCGAGAACACTTGGAGCACTGACTAAAGGAGGGGTCACCATTTTAGAGGCCCTTAGCGTCGTTCGTGATACGCTTGGCAATGAATTATTAGGTAGAGAGATTGATGGTGTGGCTGAAAAGGTCAAGACGGGCGAGTCGCTGGCCGGGCCTTTGGGCCAGTCAGGACATTTTCCGCCTTTACTTGTGCAAATTGTGTCTATCGGAGAGCAGACAGGAAAGCTCGATGAATTGCTGCTCAATGCCGCGGACACTTTCGATGATGAAGCGGACTCGGCGATAAACAGGTTTATGGCGATTTTCCCTGCGGTTTTGATACTGCTGCTGGCTTTGGTCGTAGGTTTTATAATAGCGGCGACACTGCTGCCAATAGTTACAATGCAATTTGGTGCAGGAGTGCTTTGAATTTCGGGTTTTTAAAAAAATAGGAAGGGTATCCAAATGGGACGGAACAGAAGGAAAAATAAGGCGTTCACGCTCGTGGAAGTGCTTGTGGTCATAGTTCTGCTGGCGCTGATTGCATCAGTTTATGTACCCAGAATGTTCAGGGGTATGGGCGAGCAGAAAAGAAAGATGGCAAGGACAAAAATGGCAAATATCGAAAGTGCAATTATAACATTCCAGCTTGATTGCGGACGATACCCGGATGAATCGCTGGGACTTGAGGAGCTGATAGTGCCACCGGCGGACCTTGAGGAAAAGTGGAAAGGGCCTTATCTGAAGAAAAGTGAGCTGCTTGACACCTGGGAGAATCCATATATCTACATTGAAGAAGGTGAAATTAATCCGGGCAGCTTCGATTTGATTAGTTACGGAGCGGACGGCGTAGAAGGCGGTGAAGAAGACGATGCGGACGTATATAACGATTGAAACAGCTTTGAGTTTTTGAATTACGCGTATGAACAAGCGAAAACAATATACGAAAATCGGCTTCACTATTATCGAGTTGCTGGTGGTGATAACTCTTATTGCGCTTATCGCCGGCGTTGGCGGCGGCTTTTACGTGGGGACATACAGGAGGATGCTGGTTGAAAAAACAACACGGGACTTTTTTCTTGCAGCTAAATACGCAAGGATAATGGCAATTGAGCGACAAAGACAGTACAGGATAGAGCTGGATACCGCCAACGGCGGATTTTACCTGACTTCCGACGAATTGAATGTAGAGACTGAACAGACAGAGCAGACGATAGTGCGGGACCTGTACTCAAGGCCGGTGGAATTTGCCGGCGATGTCAAATTCGAGGCTGTTCAGATAACGCCGCTTGGTTCGCAGTCTTCCGATGAGCAGACGGCAATACTTTTTTTGCCGAACGGCACTGCACAGTCGGCAGTAATTCAAATCGGCGACGGTGAGAATCATTATACGGTAAATATATGCGCTGCGACCGGCAAGGCAAAGGTATATCCGGGCACGGCCGAAGAGGTGGAAACCGGGACCATTGATTTGGATAAAGAATGACCATACAGACAAAAAAAAGCACAAAAGGTTTTACCCCGTTAGAAATCCTTACCAGAAGCAAGACAGGAGCCTCTGGGGGCTTATTTCTAACGGGTTTTACTCTCGTTGAGACAGTCACAGCGAGTGCCATCCTTTGCGGAGCTGTTTTGACACTGGTAGCAATCACTACACGGTCTTTAACCGGAACAAGACTCAACAGACAATATGAGATAGCAGCTTCAATAATAGACAAACAGCTTAGTTTGCTTGACTATGTCGGCATCGATGAATTCATCGAATTGGGACGCGCAGACGGGGTGGTTGAAGATTTTGAGCCTGGATATCACTGGGAAGTGTCTACTGAGTACCAGGGAATAGACAGTCTTTATATGGTAACGATAACAGTTACCTGGATTGAACGTAATCGTCCTTATAGCGTTTCTGTGGAAACAATGCTCAACGGTACGAGCACGTATGTTGGTACCGGCACAGATGTTAGTACCGGCACAGAGTAAGAGTGATTAAAGGAAGATTTTTTTGAGAAAGACCGGATTTACATTGGTGGAAGCGCTGGTTGCCTCGACTATAGGGGCGTTTATTGCATTGGTGGCGGTCGGTACACTGCGGACTATTACAGCCAGCGCCGAAAGGGTAGAAGCTAATATCGAAGCTGCTGCCGAGGTGAGGTTTGCGTCGAATATGCTCACAAGGGACCTTGTGAACCTGTATCGCGACCAGAATTTTAGAAATATGAAATTAGTCGGAATGGCCAACGAGGCAGACGAGGGCGGTAGTGTGTTGACCTTCCATACCGTCGGCAGGGCAAAGGCCAGAATCGACCAGCCGGAAGGCGATGTATATGAAGTGGAATATTACCTGGTCAAAAATGAAGAAAAGTCAGCCCTGTTTCGGCGATTGTGGCCCAATCCCGACCCAAACGATGAGAACCCGGGCGGAATTTTGACTGTGATTGCAGAGGACATTGAATTTTTCCAGGTCAGGTTCTTCGATGGAGAGGAGTGGGCCGATGAATGGCCGGAGGAGATGGAAATCGCTCCCCAGTTGGTGGAAGTCAATATTGTGTCGAAACCGCCAACCTGGGGAAGTCCGGCTATGGAATCTATTACGGTGAATTTAGTGCGGTCAACAGGTGCAGCGCTTGACGCTCTGGAAAGTGGGGAGGAAGGTGTCGGTGAGCAACAAGGGAGTGGTCCGCAAAGCGGTCCTGCACCTGAGATGGGCAGGTGAAATAAAAGTCATGGAATCCGGAAACTAATGTCCTTGAAAAAAATGAGTGTTAACGGTGACAAAAAGGGTCTTGTTCTTGTAGGTGTACTGTGGATAGTGGCTGTGCTTACGGTAATCGCTACGTCTGTTGGCCATAACAGCCGACTCGATACCAAGGTCAGCACTATGAGGACGGAAGAGCTTCGGTGCAAGTGGGCCTGCCGGGCGGGGATAGAGACGGCTGTTGGCGTGCTGAACGAGGACCTGAGAGAAAGTGACAACCTGACCGACCTGTGGAGTGACAACGCCGAAGATTTTAATGACGTTAGCCTGGAGAAGTGCTGGTTCTCCGTCAGGGTCATTGATGAGTCGAGTAAATTAAACATAAATACGGTGACAAAGCAGCAGCTCCTGGAATTGCCATATATGGAAGAGGATATAGCCGATGCGATAATCGACTGGCGTGACCAGGATGATACGCCAAACGCCGAGGGCGTTGAAGGTGGGTATTATGAGAATCTGACGATTGGATATGCGATTCGCAACGGTCCTTTCAAGACAATACGTGAACTGCTTCTGGTTAAAGGCGTTACCGAAGAGCTGTTCTATGGAGAAGATACAAACTTCAACGGTCTGCTGGACTACAATGAGAAAGATGGTGACGAAAGTCCGCCCGTCGATAACAGAGATGATGTGCTGGATAAGGGATGGATTTCGTATCTGACATGCTACTCCTATGACAGGAACGTAGATGCCGAAGGCAACAGAAGGATTAATATCAGCCAGGCCAATGAGAGACAACTTCAAAATTCCCTGGGGATAAGGAGGTCTCAAGCCCAATGGATTGTGGAGAAACGCGGGAATAACGGATTCAACAGCATTGCCGACCTGATAGATAATAGCAGCCCGCAGCAGCCCCAACAGAGCTCGCAACAGAGCTCACAACAAAGTTCGCAGCAGAGTTCGCAAAGAGGGTCTCAAAGTGGTTCGCAACAGGCGGAACCTTTGGATTTGCAAACGTTCTACGAGATAGCAGACAAAATAACAGTAAATAGCGGCGACCAGATTGCCGGAAGAGTCAACATTAACACGGCACCGAAATGGGTTTTGGTAGCGTTATTGGGCGGCAGCGAAGCTGATGAGCAGATTGCAGAAAACATAATTGCCTACAGGGCGGGCATGGTGGACGGGACGCAAAGCATCTCAGACTTGATGAGCGAGGGGCTCGTAAATTTGGAAGCATTTAAGAGGATTGCAAATAATATTACTACCCGTTCGGACGTTTTTACTATTCGTTGTTTCGCGACCGCTGACAGAGGCGGAGTCAGCGGAACAACACTGCAAACGGTAGTGGTCGTAGATAGAGGCAAGTCACCGTACACGACACTTTACTGGTATCAGGGAGCAGGTAATTTATGAGCGACAGTACGACTGACATAGGGACACGGCGGTCCGCCGTTGCGATAGTGCAGGATGGCAGTAAGCTTAAAGCTGTGGAGCTTGGCAGGCAGGGTGGGATTTTTGAGGTTCTGTGGACAAGCAGCAGTGAAGATGGTGACCTTGACTGGAAGGCATTCGAGCTGGAATGCAGTTTGGCCGGCGAGCAGACAAAAAAAGTAGAAGCTGCCGACGGCAGGATAGTTGTTGCCGGGTTTAACTCAACAGGCGTGGTTTTTTATCGCATTGAAGTGCCCTCGGTGCGGAAAGAAGAAATTGCAGCAATGGTTAGAATACAGGCTGAATCTCGGCTGCCACTGTCGGCTGACCAGATGGAGCTGGCCTGGCGTGCCGGCCAGACGAGGAATGGAAAAGCGCCTGTCACCATAGCAGCGGCAAAAAGAGAACAGTTAGAGAAGTTTGTTGTAAATGTGCGAGGTTTTGAGCCTGAAAAAATACTATTAGATTGTGAAGGAATAGTAAAGGCGTGGAGAACATTCTTTTCTGGAAACGAAAGAGACGCTGTGGTCGTAAGTATTGCGGAACGAAATACACAGGTTTGTCTGACTCAAAACGGGCGATTGAGCAATGCCGTGGTCCTGGATATGGGGACAGAGGACCTTTCCACAATAACCCGGGACCTGTTGGTATCCGGAACTTCTGATTTAGCGGACCAGACTGAGACTACTGAAAGATTCGTCCAGGACATCAGGAGCGTATTGGAATTGTTTGGTTATGCCGAGCCCGCGGGATTGCCGGTAATTGTGCTTTCGGACGACAGTGCTGCGCACGAAGTCATAGTTTCTTGTCTTAAGTCGGCAGATTTGAATGTGAGAGCTGCTTATCCGCAGATTGAAAAATTAGACGGCCGGACAAGTCCCGGTCCTGAAGACATTTACGAATATCGAGTACCGATAGGTCTTGCACTTACGGCACTTGATGGTGACACAGACGGTCTTAATATTTTCGAGCGTTTGTATATTCCACCCAGTGAGGCAAAAAGCAAACGCCGGCTGTATTCGCCTAAGGTGGCTTATGCCGTTGCCGCGGTAATGCTTCTCCTGCTGCTTATCGTTTTTTATGCGGTTGACGTTGCCAGTCCGGGCGCGATTGAAAAACGTTTAAATAAAGCCGGTGTCAATACAAATATCAATATGCTTATACAACGGCAAAAGTTAATCAAATCAGTTGCGTCACAAAGGCCCAACTTGCTCGAACTCATAAATCAGATAAATTCAGGTGACAACAAAGGGATAATGCTGGACAAACTGGAGTTCAAAAAAGGCAGGGTGGTAAGCGTGAAGGGGCAGACAAAGAACGCTGAGCAGATGTACAAATTTCAAAAAAGCCTGCTGGCCACAAAGGGAATAACAGATGTTAAGATACAAAATGCAGACATGGACAACAAAACTAAAAAACTCAAATTCACTATGACTTTCCATTATAAGAATTTTACGAAAAAGAGGGCCCTTAGATGAGGAGACTAAGCCAGCAAGAGAAACGGACGCTGAAGTTTGGTGCTATCTGTGCAATAGCTATAGTGGGTTTCGCATTTGCGACCCATTGGCTTGGCCATTGGAAGAAAGTGCGAGACTTGCGTGCCGGGATAAAAGATAAATTAAAAACTATCAATGTCGACGAGACCAAGCGGGCGGGTTTGATGTCAATAGTACCTGTGTTTGAAATGCCGGAGAAGGAAGAGAAACAAAAGTTTCTGTTCAGAGATAAATTCAACGAACAACTAAGCAGCGCAAGAATAAAAAGTGAACCTCTGCAGGTTCTGCCTGCTATCAAGTCCGGAGTGGCTGGTTATAAGTTGTTACGCTTGAAATGCAGCGCCAAATGCAGCTTCGGCCAGGCCCTCGACTTACTTGCAAGGCTGAATGAAAATCCCTATCTGGTTGGGATAGAAGAGTTCAAAATAGAATGCGACCAAAAGAAACGGCAGGAGGTCAAGCTGGATTTAACGATATCAACATTCGTTAAGTAAGAAAGGATGGCTTATGAAACTTAATGATTTAACCAACAATCACACAAAAAACAATAAGGAAATTGTCTCGGTTGGATTGCTTGGCGTTTCAGCGGTTATGGTCGTTCTGATTGTAATCAAGGTGACAGGTTTTTTAGCTGCCCCAGCCAGAGCAGAGAGGTCGGTTCGAAGGGCCGTTGCGCTAAGTAAGCCGGACGCCAACGATATGGAGAAATATCTTGCCAAATCCGGGGCAATTGCTGGCGAATTGAAGAAAAATAATTTGTTCGCACCGCCTCCGCCGAAGCAGCACCCTGTAAAGCAAGTGTCGGGCATATTGGGCGATGAGGCGCTGATAAACGGCAAATGGTATAAAGCCGGTGACAGGGTGGGGGATGCGAACATTGTGGCAATCGAACCTGCGCAAGTCAAGATCGCGTGGAATGGTACGGAAAAAGTCTTTCTCCCGATTGAGGCTGCGTCTTCTTCAAGTCCGGGGCCGTCGAGGCCCGGAGGCCCGGCAGCTAAAGCAGGGCAGAAAGGTTCGCCTGAGATGGTCCAAGTTCAGCAAGAGGCAAGGGGTGGTGAAGGAATGGGCAGGCTTGGGGGAGACAGAGGCGATATGATGGAGAGAATGAGAGCGATGAGAGCGAGGTTCGAAAGTATGTCTCCGGAAGAAAGGGAACAAGCCAGGGCCGAAATGCGTGAAAGATTTGGCGGCCGGGAACGAGGTGGCGACCGGGGGCCGGGCGGCAGACGAGGTGGCCGTGGCGGACGGGATTAAAAGTATTGAATTATGGGAAACAAGAGGAGCTTATGCAGACAAAGAAAAGATGGGAGGATGTGTCCGAGGAAGAAAGGCAAGAGTTTAGGGATAAAATGCGTCAAAGGTCTAACGCCATAGGGCAGGGAAATGATTAAAGTGAGGTGAGTAAATTGAAACGAACAAGAATAACATTGTCGGTAACAGTTGTTATTGTGGCCCTTATTGTTTTTGGGGTCGGCTCTTACATCTTAAAGGTCAATCTCGCAAAAGGGGCCGCTGAATCCAAAGCAGGCACTGAGACCACAAAATCCAGCGAGGCCCAGAAGCCGAGTGACCCAAATGCGCCTGAGAAAGCCGCCGAGGCCGCAAAACCAGCCGACTCGAATGAACCTGAAAGAGAGCGGCCGGAGAGAAGCCCAATGTCTGGCCGGGGAGACAGGAGGGGCAGGCCTCGTATCTCTACCGAAGATAGAGCCGGAATGGAGGATATGAGAGCAAGATGGGAAAATGCATCTGAGGAAGAAAGAGAGGAGCTCAGGACCCAAATGCGGGAAAGATTTGGCGGCCGCAGAACTGATGGCGAACGGAGACCGGGCGGCAGAAGGCCGCGAGGCGACAGAGAGCAAGTAAGGGACCCAAACGACCCGAATGCTCCGAGCGAGCCGAGCGAGCCGAACGAGCCGAGCGAACCGGTCGACCCGAACAAGATAATGGAGTCCATAAATCTTAAAGATGTGCAGATGAAGGACATTGTTAAGAAACTTGCTGAGTGGACCGACAAGGTGATTATTCCAGCCGATGATGCAATGAAGCAGAAAATAACCATATACTCGACAAAGAAGCTGCCGAGAAGCCAGGCTATTGCGATGATTTACACTGCATTACATGCAAAGGGCATTGTTGCCGAACAGACCGACAACGTGATTGAACTAAAACCTATTAAAGATGCAAAACTCGGCCCGGTCCCGACAGTACAGGCTGATTATGCCCTTGCAATGATTGAAAATAAAAAGCAGGTGGTTCTGAAGTTCTTTAAGCTCGATAATTACGCCCCTGCTCAGATGGGCCAGGTTGTTCAGCCTTTGATTGGCGACTACGGCTATGTCAGCGCCGATGAAACTACCGGCCAGCTCATGGTGATTGATACGGTTGAGAATCTGATGCGCATTGAGCGTATTATCGACCAGTTTGACGTGCCCGAAGCCGAGCAGACCGTGACCAAGATCATCCCCGTTGAATTTGGTGACCCTTCCGAGATTGTTCAGATGTTGAAGATACTATTGGGTGAGAGCGAGGGATATAGCAGTCGCTACGATCGCTTCGGCAGAAGTGGCAGGAGCGTTCGGAGCAGCAATCCCCCGTCTTCGCAAAGAACTCCTACCAAAAGCAGTCCACCCAAACCAGGTGATTCCAAGGGCGTGGCAACCTCGGTTGTCATTGGTTCAACAAGGGGACCGGTCGTGCTTATCCCCGAGTCAAGGCGCAAGTGGATAATTGCCAAAGCCTCGGCCGAAGATATGAAACAAATCGAAGAGTGGATAAAAAAACTTGACATGAAAGAACCGGTCCAGTCGGAATACGAGGTAGTTCAACTAAGATATGCTGACCCACGGGAAATCGAAGACAGTGTGGGCGACGGATTCAGGGACCTGCCGGGAATGGAATTCCTGCCAAGCATTCTTATTGAACCCCTGGTTAACACAAAACAGGTTATTGTCTTCGGAAGAAAAGACCTGCGCGATATAGTCAAGAAAATGATTGAGGAAATAGATGTTCCTCCGGGCCAGTTCGAGACCGGGCATTTCAAACTAAAATATGCCGACCCCGACCAAATCAAGGCAAATATTGAGGAGCTGTATGAAGAAGGTATGCAAAGCAGCAGCAGATATAGTCCATATTACTCTCCCTGGTCTCGGTCGCGGAGCAGTACAGCAACCTCCTCTGATAAGGTGAAGGTAATATCATACGTTTCACTCAAACAGGTAACGGTGATTGCCTCTCCGGAGAATATGATAAAAATCGCAGAGCAGATAAAAGAATGGGACGCTCCCTTAGATGTGAATGCAGTCAAGCCGAGAATCATTGAGCTGCATAATACAGACCCTGTTCAGATGGCTGATTTGCTGGCGTCGCTTTTTAGCGAGAGTTCGGGCGGAAGCGGAAGAATGTCCATTATGGATATTATCTACGGCAGGACAGAGGAGAAGCAAAAGATTGTCGGCCCGCTTTACGGACAATTGACCTTTGAGTCTGTCCCGGGGACAAAGAAGATAATTGTAATAAGCAAGATTGCCGAGGCATACGATGTTGTTGAGGCGTTGATCCGAGAACTTGACAAAGCGGAGATGGGCGAAGTGCCCAAAGTCATAACGCTCAAGTACGCAAACCCGGAAGACTTATCTGAGCGTCTAAACGCCCTGTTCAACGAGCCGGGCACTACTGCCACAATTCAGCGTAGTGACCAGGGATTGTCCGCCTACTCGATGGGAGCAGACAGTGGGGCAAGCTCCAATCAAACCGGCCAGGACACCACCAGCCAGGAGGACTACAGGCCCTGGTGGACCACCGGACGCCAGAGCATCGATGAGCAGCCGATAAGCAACGTCATTGGCAGGATTCGTTTTATTCCCGACCCTCGCACCAAATCCCTCCTCGTGCTGTCTCCGCCGGAGTTTATGGAAAACATAGAACAACTGATTGAAGAACTCGACGTACCCGGCAAGCAGGTAATGATAAAGGCAATCATTATGCAAATCGATCACAGTAATGTAACTTCCCTCGGCCTGCAGCTCAAATCGGGCGAATTTTCCGACGTTGGGGAAAACGCAATAACTATCTCGAACAGCCTTGGTCTTCTCGAAAAGCATGGCGCCTTAGTATTCGGCGCAGACAGTGATGCTGGTAGTTCGCTTGACATTACTGCGGGCCTAAGCATCGAAGCTATGATTGATTTCTTAGTGAAAAAAACCGACGCAAAGATTCTTAATCAACAGACACTGTGGACAAAAGACAATGAAGAAGCAATGTTCTTCAAAGGTAAAAGAGTTGCATTCAAAACATCTGCGCAAACCACAGTGGGGGTGGGGAACGTACAGAATTACGAATTTGAGCAAGTGGGTATGACTCTGCGGGTCAGGCCAAGTATCACCCCCGAGAACAACGTGGATATGATTATTAATGTCATTCTCTCACAGCTTACCGCGGACAAAGAAAATGAGCAGCCGGTCAGGACCGAAATGGATACGACGACCAATATGATAGTCCAGCATGCCCAAACACTTATGCTCGGCGGCATCCTTTTCCAGACAGACAGCAAAGTCGAACGCAAAATTCCCGTGTTGGGGGACATGCCTGTTGCCGGCGGCCTGTTCCGTCACAACAACATCGTAGAAAGCAACGAGGAGCTGATTGTATTTATTACGCCCTTTGTAATAGACGAACCAAACGAGATGCTTCCGGAAACAATAGCCGAAATTGAACCTCCATTAGAAAAACTGGAAAACGTACGAGAAGAATTGAAAGCCATCATGGGAGGCGGTTTATAATGAGCTGCCCAGCTTTAGCCGGATATCAATCAGCTTGTAGTTTACAGGGCCTCGACACCGCAGGTACGCTCGCCTACGTTGGAGGCGGAAATTGGGCCCGCCCATGGGCATATCGGAAATATCAACTCAGGAAGAATCGAAAGGAGCTGCCATAAAAAACACAAATCAATCGAGTGCCATGATAGTGGGCTGTGTGATTCTAATCAGCGTGGGCTGCGTCCTCGCGCAGGATTGGCCACAGTGGCGAGGAGCCAACCGGGATGGTAAGGTCAGCGGTTTCAAAGCACCCCGGAAATGGCCGAAGGAGCTGACGCAGAAGTGGAAAGTGACGGTGGGCTCCGGCGATGCGACGCCGGCCCTCGTGGGTGACAGGCTCTATGTCTTCACGCGTCAGGGCGATGATGAAGTCACACTGTGTCTGAAGACAGGGGACGGAAAAGAAGTGTGGCGGAACAAGTACGCAGCGCAGGCCGTCACCGGAGCGGCCGCCCGGCACCCGGGGCCCAGAAGCTCACCAGCAGTGGCGAATGGAAAGGTCGTTACGTTAGGCGTCGGAGGGGTCGTCTCCTGCCTTGACGCCACCAGCGGCAAGCTCGTGTGGCGAAAGGACCCGTTTCCGAAGGTCGTGCCCAGGTTCTTCACGGCAATGTCGCCGATAATTGTGGACGGGATGGCAATCGCGCATCTCGGCGGCGCGGGCAATGGTGCAATCATCGCTTACGACCTGGCCGGCGGCAGCGAAAAGTGGAGGTGGGCCGACGAAGGCCCGGAGTATGCGTCGCCCGTGCTTTTGACAGTGGGAGGGACCAAGCAGATAGTGACGCTGACGGAGAAAAAGATTGTTGGGATTGGGGCGGCCGATGGAAAACTGCTGTGGCAACTGCCGTTCGTGCCTGTGAGGCGGGCTTACAACGGCGCCACTCCGATAGTCGATGGACAAATTGTGATCTATACGGGTGCGGGCCGGGGCACCAGGGCCGTGAAAATTGAAAAGCAGGGCAGCGGCTTTAGCGCCAAAGAGCTTTGGAGCAACCCGGATGTCGCCACGCAGTTCAACACGCCGGTGCTTAAGGACGGCCTGCTCTTCGGGATGTCCAACCGTAACAATCTCTTCTGCATCAATGCTAAAGACGGTCAGACGACCTGGACCGACACAACCACGCGCGGTCGCGGTGGTTTTGCGGCCATTGTCGACGCCGGCTCTTGTCTCCTGGCCCTGCCCAGCAACTCCGAACTGATAGTCTTCAAGCCCAGCGGCAAGGAATATGCAGAGTTGGCCAAAATCAAGGTCTCCGAAACGCCGACCTACGCACACCCGGTAATTGCGGGCAATCGCGTCTTCATCAAGGACCAGGACACGGTGACGATGTGGACGATTGAATAAACGGGATAGATTTAGCCGATGAGAAGTTCGCGTATGGTGCAAAAACTCGTACGTGGAAGTCAGGGTAGGCAGTAGCGACAATGGAATGCGCTTTCACGGCAAAGTGCAGTTATGCAAATGCATTATCTCGTCGTATTGCACGTTCCCAAAGCCAAGTTTCGTCCCACAATATCATGTATAATGCAGGCCCTATACCTTCGGATAAACCCACGGCCTTCGATATTTGCGGCGGAGCAGCCTGTTGGCCTCGGCGTCGCCGATGATTATTTCCTTCTCGCCGTCCCATTCAACACTGCGGCCAATCTTCAGTGAAAGCATACCCAGCAGGCTCATATTCGTCGACCGGTGACCTATCTCGATATCGCACACCGGTCGTCTTCCCGTCTTGATACAGCTCAGCAAGTCCGCCCACAGCTCGGGGATGTTCTGCTGGTCCGGCTCGTGCAGCTTGGGTTCCTCGTGGATGACTTTTTGTCCTCTGCCTACCGGGTAAAATCTCCAGCCGTCCTGCCAGCCCATGTGGAAGATGCCCTTGGTACCGTAGAAATAACAGCCGACATTTTCGCCCTTGTCGACATTATTTGCAGCGAACTGCCGATGCTCCCAGACTGCCGTGAAACCCTCGAACTCGAAACTGGCGACCTGGTGGTCGGGCGCATCGGTCGTCTGGGCCTGAGCTGTATTAACTGGGGGGCCTTTGATGGGACGGCCGCCCGTGGAAAATACACGCCTCGGATACTTTTCCTCGGTCCACCAGAGTATCTGGTCCATCCAGTGTATACCCCAATCACCGAATGTGCCGTTTCCGTAGTCAAGAAATTGGCGGAAACCCTTTGGATGTATCTTTGTGTTAAATGGACGCAGCGGGCCGGGACCGCACCACATATTCCAATCAAGGCCCTTGCGAGGTTCTTCGTTTGGTTTTGGGTTTTCCGGACCTCCTCCGTAATGTACGAAGGCGCGCACCATACCGATTTTGCCGGCCCTGCCTTCCTTCAGGAATTTCATACCGGAAACATTGTGCGGCGAAACGCGGCGGTGTGTTCCGACCTGAACTACCCGGCCTGCATCGCGAGCGGCGTTGACCATTGCCCGGCCTTCCATAATCGTGTGGCAGATGGGCTTTTCAACATATACATGTGCGCCGGCCCTGACTGCCGCGATGGTAATCAGAGGATGCCAGTGGTCAGCCGTGGCAACGATAGCAATCTCCGGTTTTTCTCGTTCCAGAAGCTCTCGATAGTCCTTATACTTCTTGGGCTTATCACCGCTGAGCTGCTCGACCTCGCCGGTGGCAGGGTCCAGCTGGTTCCGGTCAACATCGCACATAGCGACAATTTTGCACTGGCCCGACCGTATTGCAACCCGACAGATGTTCATTCCCCACCAGCCACTGCCGATAAGCGCGGTGCGGTACTTCTTATTTCTGCCGGCTCCCAGGACGTAGGGAAAGGTGACGGCCATGCCGGAGGCCACGGACGTCTTGAGAAAAGTACGACGGTTCATTGACATGTTCATACCTCCTTTGAGAATTAGAAAACCCGGTTTCGCTTCATAAAGGCAGACTTAAAGGCCCTCGTTTTCCATGTATTTTATAAAACGCCGGCCCACAAATACTGCCGACTTTTACCTATCAATGTATCAGCACAGCTTCATAAGTCAAGTGAAAAGTCAAAATCGGCCCCTACCCCGAAGGAGTTCAAGGTCGGGCGAAAAATTTCACCCTAAACGCTTGCGTCACCGCCATGATTTGGGTATTCTGACAGTAGATGCGCTCAGCGGTGTAGCTGGGCAGCGATTATCCGCATTAGAACAGCCTGGAAACAACTTATTCAAAAGATTGAGGGGTAGCTTGCGATGGATATGAAACGTCGTGAATTCTTAGCTAAATCGATAGCAGGGGTGGGTGGACTTCTGTTGGGGTCGGGGTGCATAGATACAGCAAGACAGAAGTCCGGGACGTTCGAGCCTTATGAGCGCGTCCCACTCGGAAAGACAAAAATTAAGGTCTCTCGCGTTGGCTTTGGCACCGGCATGCGAGGCGGCAATCGGCAGTCAAACCAGACACGCTTGGGCAAAGAAACATTTGAAGCCCTGCTTAAAACAGCATACGAGCGGGGTGTACGTCTGTTTGACGTGGCGGACCTCTACGGCACGCACCCATACTTAGCATCGGCGATGAGCAGAATGCCCCGTGAGGATTACGTGATTAACACAAAAATCTGGTGGCGGCGCGGCGGCATACCCGAACAGGAGCGTCCAGATGCCGACATCGTCGTCAAGCGTTTCCTCAAGGAGCTGAAAACCGATTATATAGACTCGGTGCTGTTACACTGCGTCGCGTCGGAGAAGTGGCCGCAGGAGCTGCGCAGGCAGATGGACGTCCTGGACGAGCTCAAGCACAAGGGCATCATCCGGGCGCATGGCGTATCGTGCCATTCGCTGCCCGCCCTGCAGGCCGCGGCGGATGAGCCGTGGGTCGATTCCGTAAACGTGCGAATCAACGCTTATGGCGAGAAGATGGACGGCCCGGTTGAGAAAGTCGAACCTGTGGTCAGGAAACTGCACAAGGCAGGCAAGGGCGTTGTGGGGATGAAGCTGATTGGCGAGGGGGCCTTCCGCAGCAGCGACGAGAAACGCGACAACTCGGTCCGCTATGTGCTCGGCCTGGGATGTGTGGATGCGATGGTCGTCGGCTTCGAGAAAATCCAAGAGGTTGACGACTTCGCCGCACGAGTCCGCAAAGTACCGAGAAATCAGGCACTGGCAGCAGCGACAGCTTTGCAGCCCTGCTGCGTTACATAATCGAGCAGTATTGTGAAAGTCAATATCGAAAATTGCATTCTGGAATTGGTCGAAGGTGACATCACCGAAATGCAAACCGACGCCATCGTTAATGCCGCCAACGCTCAATTGGTTTTGGGCGGCGGCGTGGCGGGAGCGATTCGAAAAAAGGCGGCCCCACAATCCAGGAAGAATGCGACAAAATTGGGGGCACTTTCGTAGGCGGTGCCGTGATAACCACGGGCGGCAATCTGAAGGCAAAATACGTAATTCATGCCGTTGGACCTCGAATGGGCGAAGGAAATGAAGATGAAAAGTTGAAAAATGCGACGCTGAATTCCCTTAAAGCAGCCGAGAAGAACCACTTAAAGAGCGTTTCTTTTCCGGCAATCAGTGCGGGCATTTTTGGCTTTCCTATCGCCAGATGTTCCGAGATAATGCTTAAAACAGTCATCGAGTATCTAAAAGGCCAAACCGGCCTGGAAAAGGTCATCTTTGCTCTCTTCGGGCGGGGAAGCTACCAGGTCTTCGAGAACCAGTTGAAGCAGGAAATCGCAAAATGAGGTGATAGAAAAACTGAAGTTGCCCGGGTGCATCATAAAGTTGCCATATTTTTGCCGATTTGTTCTTGATTTTTTAGCCTGGATGGCATATAATTTTACTAAATTCGATATACTGTGTGGTTGGGTGCGGTGTTTTTCGGGAAAAAACGGCTGATTTTTTGAGAAGGCACGGCAATGGAGAAAAAATTTAGTGTCTTTGAGATTCTGGAAATAGCTGAAAGAATCGAGCACAACGCCGCCAGATTCTACCTCAAGGCGGCCGAACTCTACGATGCCTCCCAGCTTCGTGATATATATTATAAGCTGGCTAACTGGAGGGCCAAGCACGAGAAGGTCCTGACGCAGAGGAGGAAGGAGTATTCCGAGAAGACCGGCGAACTGGGAACTTTCGACCCTGATGATTATGTATTGTCCAATCCCGAGGTGATGGCGGGTCTTACCTGGCTTGGCAGCAAAGCGGACCCTGCCAGGGCACTGACCGGCCGGGAAAGCAAAGGAGATGTACTTAAAGAGGCCGTCAAAAGAGCGGACGAGGTCGTCGTATTTTACGAAGGTTTGAAGGACTTCGCCCGCGACCCGGCCGGCGAAGGAGCAATCGATAAGATTATCGAGGAAGAAAAGCAGCACATCCGCCTCCTCACCCAACAATTGGAGCAGCAATAATTGAGACCAAGTCATCCTTAGGGAATCGACGGGTGGCAGCCTCAATCGCAGGGCTTCGACTGCGCTCATGGCAGGCAAGCTCACTACAAATTGGGTTTGTTTGGGTTTGAATTGGGTTTGTTTTGGCATTTTATTGGCTTTAATTGGGTTTGTTTGGGTTTGTATTGGCTTTGAATTGGGTTTGTTTTTCCCACGTTGACCAAGTGTCCATTTTTCATAATCCACTGTTAATACCATATTTACGTTCATTTGGGCATTTTGGAAATTGGGTTTGTTTTGCATAAAATGAGCGATTTGTAGTGCGCTCACTACAGTTGTAGAGGGGAAATTAGTGAAAAGTGAGCTAAAGTGCCTAAAGTGAG